>OCTW011457890.1_pt1 | contig 13994 bp, 4 predicted proteins | sample 1539671 | NCBI WGS metagenome assembly OCTW01 (sample SAMN02144230, study PRJEB22623) | gut metagenome | biome: sheep rumen | host: Ovis aries | place: New Zealand | reverse complement strand
GCAAGGCGAGATACGAGTCAACCGACGGTTGGAAGAACTTCAAGAACATTGTGGAAATGGAAGCCGTGACACCTGACCCCAACGACCCGAACATCAAATTTGCAGACCCTAAAGTGAAGGCGATATGCGTAGCCAACTGGGACATCAACGGTGACCACGAACTGAGCTATGAAGAGGCGGCAGCTGTGACAGACTTAGGAAGGGTGTTCTACAGCAACCATGAAATTCTCAGTTTTGATGAACTCCAATACTTTACAGGACTGAAGGTCATCGGTGAAAGAGCATTCTCAATGTGCCGGGAACTTTTCAGTATCACTCTACCCAATAGTTTGGACAGCATCGAGAGATATGCTTTCTTCGATTGTTACTATCTTACCAACATCAATTTTGGCAATAGTGTGAAGTATATAGGCGACCATGCTATCGGTTATTGCGATAATCTTCCCAGTGTCACTATACCCAATAGTGTAACTACCATTGACGAATGGGCATTTAACGGCTGTCTGAATCTTAGCTGCATCACCATCCCCAACAGTGTGACCAGCATCGGCAGCAATGCTTTCTTACGCTGTCCCAAATTAACTGAGGTATACTCATATATCAAGGAGCCATTTAGCGTGTATTGGCCATTAGGGGAAGAAAGTATTCCCACACTCTATGTCCCTGCCGGCACCAAGGCGAAGTATCAGGCCACTGACGGCTGGAAAGAGTTCAAGTACATTGTGGAGATGGCTCCCGAGAAGGGTGACATTGGCGGCAAGGGCTATACCGACGTGACCGATGTGGTGGCTGCCATCAACCACATTCTGGGCGAGCAGCCATTAGAAGAGACCGATGCTGCAGTCGTCGACATGAACAGCGACGGCGAGGTGAACGTGGCCGACATCATCCTGCTGGTGAAGCAGATTCTGGAGCAGGGTAACCATTCGGAGACAGCACAGGCGGCTCGCGGCGACAGGAAGACCGTAGACCTGTCGCGCTTCACGGCCATGCAGTTGAGCGTTGACGTGCCGACGGGTAGCCGACTCAGTGGCATCCGACTGGCAGGTCGCAACAACGACACGCACCAGCTGATGTATCAGCAGGCCGCCGACGGAAGCTATACCGTGGTGGTTTGGTCGATGGACAACCAGACGTTCAGTCCTGTTGACGGACGACTGATAGAAGTGACCGTAGAGGGTGGCGGCGAGGCCGCTGCACGGTGTGTGCTACTGGCCGACAAAAACGGCGAACGGCTGACACTGGGCAGCCTGCCTGTAGGCACGGCCACCGAAATCACTACGGTCTGTACCGACGGCGCGGCAACAGCCGACATCTACGACCTGCGCGGCAACAAGGTGCTGACGAAGGGCGCTTTGATGGAACGCCTGCCAAAGGGTGTGTATATTATGGACGGAAAGGCAATCATTAAATAAGTAAGGAGGAAACTATATGAAAACCAGAATAATAGCAGCAGCAACCGTACTGCTCGCACTCGTAACGGGCAGTGTCAAGGCCGACGGCCTGAAGATGCAGGATTTGACGTTGAACGTGGGCACCCAGGCCACGATAGAAGTTACATTGGAGCAGGACGTTCAGAAGTACGCCGGCCTGCAGTTCGACTTGCAGCTGCCCACCGGGCTTTTGCTCGACGACCATCAGCTGCAGCAGGAGCAGACGGGCGACATGGTTTGTTCGAAACGCGTGCAGGACGACGGCACGGTGCGCTTCATCGTCTACTCGCCTACCCTGTCTACAGCTAAGGCGGGTACCGTGATGACGCTCCGCCTAAAGGCCGACAAGAAAGCTAGGACAGGCAACCGTGAATTGAGACTGAAGAGTGTTATCCTGACCGATGCAGAGGGTATCATCACCCGCCCCGCCGATGCAACTGCAACCGTGACGTTTGCAGCCCCAATTAAGGTGACGGCCAAGAGCGTCAGCCGCGATTATGGCGAACAGAACGGGACACTTGAATACGAAATCAGCGAGAGCGGCATTGGCGGAACGCCCGTCATCAGCTGCGATGCCACGCCTTCATCGCCAGTCGGTACTTACGACATCGTGATAGAAAAAGGCACCATCGAGGCCGATACCGTGACGCTGTTCAAGGGCACGCTGACTGTGACCAAAGCCCCACTGACCATTACCGCGAAGTCGCTGACCAAGAAGCAGGGCGAGGAAAACCCCGAGTTGGTGGCTGTGTACGAAGGCTTCAAGAACGGTGAGACGGAAGAGGTGCTGACGCGGAAGCCGACGCTTCGCACAAATGCCCGCACAAACTCGGCGTTGGGCGAATATGAGATAACTGTCTCAGGTGCCTCGGCCAAAAACTACGACATTACGTATCAGAAGGGCACGCTGACGGTGACTGAGGCCGATGCCGTGAAGGTGACGGCCAAGAGCTACACCCGCATTTATGGTGCAGAGAACCCTGCGTTTGCGTACGAGGTGGAGGGTGCTGCCTTGGACGGTCAGCCCGAAATCAGTTGTGAGGCTACGGCCACGTCGCCAGTAGGAACTTACCCCATTATCATAAAGAAAGGTGGCGTGAAGAACTACAACGACTCGTATGTTGACGGCGTGCTGACCATTACCAAGGCACCACTGACAATCAGCGTAGATTCGTACACCAAGAGGCAGTACGACGCAATGCCGGAGTTCGTTGTCTGTTATGAAGGATTCGTGAACGGCGAGACGGAAACGGTGCTGAGAAAACTGCCGACTGTCAGTTGCGAGGCCGAGAAGGACAGCCAGCCGGGTGAATATGTCATTACGATGAATGGTGCCGAGGCTGGGAACTACGAAATCAGCTACGTGGCGGGTAAGCTGACGATTCTGGAGCCTGATGGCATCAGCAACGTAACCCTGCAAAAACCGTACATCGTCCGTATCTGCTCTGTTGGCGGCAAGCCAAGGAAAAGGTTACACAAGGGAGTGAATATCGTGGTAATGAGCAATGGCACGACACGTACTGTCTTGATCAAATGAAAGAGTTTATGAGAAGCTTTACATAACTCCAACCGCCAGTTGAAGACAGACCTCAACCTGCGGCCGATATACCACCAGAAGGACGACCGCTCGGATGCACACCGGTACCCTCCACGAGACACTCGATAGTCTCGCGGTGCCTCCCTTCCTCGGACTGCTGGCCTACTGGATCGTCAACATCATACGCCACCAGCTGAAGAAGGCAAACGAGAGACGGAAAAAGTCAGACCCAGACCCTGAAGCGGAATACCCAACTCCCTACTGGTCGGAAATCCTCGACATCATGAAAACCCAGAAGGTGGTCAAGTCGGAGACCATCAATACGCTGGGAGAGAAGGTCGACATGCTCATATGCAGCACGCCAATAGAGGAAGCCGCAGAAATCTATTCTGGTGTTGAACTACAAGCCAATCCCATTCCGAAGAATCAAAATCCGTAGAACACAGCAAACATAGCGAAACAATGCAAATCGCTGGTTAGCAGACACTATCAGTTCAGAACTGTCAAAGTCGGGCTAAGAACGAACCCTGTAAGAACCTTTTTCTGAACCAAGAGCCTTTTTACAGAAAGCGCCCGGCGCGAACATGAAGCTGTCGTGCGTGGCCGCGGAGGTGAACTTGATGCCAGAGGCCACCCCTTCTTCGGCCCGGATAATCTTGTGTACCTTGATGCCGCCCTTCTTCTGTCCGTTCTTCGGGTTGCGGCCCACTCCCTTGAAGATGAGGTTGGAGAACAGAGGGATGGTCGTCGAGTCAAGTATCAGAAGACTGCCGAACCAGGGGGGCATGGAGCCGCTCCGGCTGTCCGCTGAAAGCAGATGGCGGTTCGAGGCCAGCAAATCGCGGTAAACGGCCTCGAAGAACGCCTCAGGACGCCGTGCGTTGGCATCAGAGAGCGTCGAGCGGCGTGGCATCGTGGTAATGCCGAGGTGGTTCAGCTTACGAGCCTCGGCCAGCGTGGAGGCGTTAATCTCGCGCAGCGAGTCGAACCGCATGATGACGGCGTAGAGCATCACCACGAGGTGATGCCAGCGGTCGAAGCTCTTCACATAGCGTTCACCGCCCATTTTGCGGCTCAGACGAAGAATTTTGTCCTTGTCGAAGAATTTTAGCAGCTGGAATAGCAGCGGCTGTCCGAGAAAATTTGTACTTTTGCCCATGATTTACTTTGGTTATAGGTTTGGCGACTGAAAAGTAAATCAAAAGGGCTGAATCCACAAAGGAATCAGCCCTCATTTATTAAAAAAACACATACACACATACGCGCACGCGAAAGCGGAAGTTTTAGCGGACACCAATAATTTTCAACAGGCTTTTCGGACTGAGCCCAAAAAAGGATCCCGAATGTTTGGCCGTTCCAGCAATTTTCGCTACCTTTGTAGCCAAAACCTAAAAGGACTAACATATAAAGAGAAAAGAAATAACGAGAAAACCAAAAACAGATAATTATGATGAAGCAAAGACATTTACACATCGTTGCGGTGTTCGTGGTATTATTGTCGCCAGCATTTGCGCATGCACAGAATACTATGAATCGAAAGGGAATTATAGATAGCGAAAAAACGGTCCTTGGTGGTGATAACATGAGTTACATCAATTGTCCCGACGACAATCACCCACATTTGATAGATCTTTGTCTTCCTAGCGGTACAAAGTGGGCCTGCTGTAATGTGAAATCCGACAAACCGGAAAGTTATGGTGGTTATTATAGATGGGGTGAAACAGAAGAGAAATATGATATAATAGGTGAGAATCCGCCTAGCAATACCGACATCGCTGGCACACAATATGATGTGGCGCATGTAAAATGGGGCGGTTCATGGTGCATGCCTACTATTGACCAATGCATGGAATTAATGTTCTATACTTCCAATACATGGACAACATTGAATGGGGTAAACGGTAGACTCTTTACAGGTCCTAATGGTGGGAGCATTTTCTTGCCTGCTGGCGGTTCTATGAGTGATGTCTCCCTTGAAAATTGTGGCAAAAGTGGACTGTATAATTCGTCTTCTATTATATTTAATAATGTTAGTGGAATTTTGTTTTATTCAAATTTAATCACCATTTGGAATAATGGATGGCCTCCTTCCCGCCGTAATGTTCGTCCAGTAGTTTCTTCTAATGGAGTTGTTGCTCCTGGTCCAGGTTTTGGTCTTCCACCAATTGATGTTGAGGCAGTAGATTTAGGACTTCCTAGTCGCACAAAGTGGGCAAGCATGAATGTTGGAGCTTTTAAACCAGAAGATTATGGTCACCATTTCGCATGGGGTGAGACAGATTTCAAACCTTATGATTGTACTTTGGAGCATTATTCACTTTGTACTAATGGAGATGAGAGCACTTGCAAGCAACTTGGAAATATTGCGGGTACTGAGTATGATGTGGCAACTGTTCGTTGGGGTAAAGAGTGGCAAATGCCGACAGAAGGCCAAATAAATGAGTTGTGTAAATATTGTACCACGGAATTGACTCAATGTAATGGCGTAAACGGAATCAAATTTACCGGTGTTAATGGCAATAGTATCTTCTTGCCTTCAGCAGGTGACCGACATGGTACTGTATCAGGCAACAAAGGCCGTGGGTTAAGCTACTGGTCTGCAACACAGAAAGGAGTCTGTACTGCCACAATACTTACGTCATCTATTGATGCTAATAATCCATATTTTGGGACAAACTCTTGCTATATTGGATGCTTCATTCGCCCAGTCCTTCCAGATAAGACAATTATCGATTTTTACGATTATAATCTTACTAAGGGAATCTGTGTAAAACAATGGGATACTAATAGTGATGGTGAACTAAGTATTTATGAAGCAGCAGCTGTTACGGACTTAGGAAGAGTTTTTTATAATAGTTATATTAAAAGCTTTAACGAGTTGAAATTCTTTACAGGGTTGTCGGCCATCGGATGGCAAGCTTTTAGTGGGTGCAGATATCTTACCGACATTACAATCCCCAACTCCGTGAAGAGTATCGAAGCCTATGCTTTTTGGGAGTGCAGAAATCTAAAAGCCATTGCAATCCCCAAATCCGTGACAAATATTGATTCGTGGGCTTTCCGGTATTGTACAAGACTGAAATCTGTCTGCGTGGAAAGTGGAAATACAGTTTATGATTCTCGTGATACTTGCAATGCCATCATTCATTCAGCAACAAATGAACTGATAGTTGGATGCTCAAATACTATAATTCCTAATTCCGTGACGAGTATTGGAACCTATGCTTTCGCTGAATGCATAGATTTAGCCTCTATCGCTATTCCAAACTCTGTGACAAGTATTGGTGGGAGCGCTTTCAATGGATGCGGAAGCCTAACCACCATTACCATCCCCAAATCTGTGACAAGTATCGGAGACTATGCTTTCTATAACTGCCAAAATGTGGAAAAAGTTATTTCGTATATAGAAGAACCATTTGAAATAAATAATGTTTTTGGGGGCATTGAATCTTCAGCAATACTCTATGTCCCTGTCGGTGCCAAGGAGAAGTACAAGGTAACAGAAGGCTGGAATCAATTTAAGGAAATTCGAGAGATTGGAACGGAAGGAGATGACTCAAACCTCTTCCCCGACTGCCCCGCTGGTGAAATTCGTGATGCGGCGCTCTACCTCTATCATAAAGGAATTGTGGAGGGAGAGGAAGGAAAACTGCTGGCCGACCGTGAGGCAATCCGGGCAGAGGTAGCGAAGACCTCGTTCTATGGGGCTTACTTCGGGCCGGAGAATGTGCCTTCTAACCTGGGAGTGGACAATTATCCCAGTGTGTACACGGACTTGCAGGATAAGACAACCTATTATTATCGTCCGGCAAAGGCGCTGCTCTACCTGGAATATGGCGACGGCGTGGCACCCTTCGATCGTAATCGGTTGAAGTTTGACCCAGAGGGGAAGATTGCTCGTGTAAACGTAGTGAAGGAACTTCTGGAAGCCTTTAACATCAAACCTGACCTGAAAGAGACAAACAACCCATTCCCCAAAGATGAGAACGTGGTGACATTGGCAAAGAGCGACCCCGTGAAGATGGGCTATCTTCGCAAGGCTGCATCGCTGGGCGTTATCACAACTGCCAACGAGCAGTTCCATCCTTATACCAACTGTACGCGCGGACAACTGTTCCTGATGCTGGCCCGTATCATGCAGAAGATTGAGGCGGGCAAGATAGCTGACCCCAAACCGCAGGAGAGCGACTACTTCCAACCGCTGAACACGACTTTGGCAACCATCAGTCTGGGCGCAGGTCTGCAGATGGGCAACTTCCAGCACTACACGAAGACGAGCTTCGCTATTGACGGCGTAGTACCTTTGGCCTTTGCCCATACGTACAATAGCTATAACACGACGCTGCCGGAAATCTTCTATGGCAACAACGGCAGCAGGGAGGCTTACCTGCCGTTAGGTGACGGATGGACCCATAACTACCACACATTCATTACCAATGTCGACAATCATGCTGTAGTCCATTGGGGCGGCGGCAGTATCGACGTCTATGAGGCAGACGGTATGGAATTCAAAGCCTTGTCACTTGGTGTCTATGACAAGTTGACCACCAGTGGCAACAACTTCGTCATCACCACGAAGTCGCAGATGACTTACTACTTCGGAGAGAAGAAGAGCGGCGTGGCCTACCTTACGAAAGTCACCGACCGGAACGGTAACAGGCTGGTCATTAATTATGAGTCGGGCGTGGATGGGTTGCCCCGCATCAAGACAGTCACCAGTTCTGACACCAATGGCAGTGGCAGCCGTTCGCTCAAGTTCTCATACAACCAGAGCGGTACAGACCTCATTACCAGTGTCAGCGATCCCGCCGGGCGTAGCGTTGAGTTTGGATATGAGTACAACCCCATGACGGGACGCCACAGGCTGATGTCGTTCACTGATGCCAAGAGTCTGAAGACTACTTACGAGTATGACGATAACGGATCGAAGGCCAGCACGACGAAGTTGCTCACACGTATTCGCCTGCCCAAGGGCAACTACATCAACAACACCTATGACAGCAACCACCGACTGGCCCAGACGGAGAACGGCGACGCCAGGACAACTGTAGGCGTAACACCGTCGTACGGTTCGTCTGGCATTTCCACAAAGTCAAGCGTCTCTGTGAGTCGGGCTTCAGGAACATCAGATTACGGCTATACCTTTAACGGTAACAATGTCATGACGAGTATGAGTGGTCCGCAGAACATGAAAGTGTCTGTCACGCCATATACAACAGCAAACATGCAGCATCTGCCCCAGAGCATCACTACCAACAGCACGACCATCAAAAACATAGAGTATGACAGCAATGGCAACGTGAAACAGATAGACGTAGAGGGTGACGGCGAGACGCTGACCACCAAAATGACATACACAGCGCTGAACGACATAGAGACGATTACCGACCCCATGGGACGTACGACGACCTATTATTACACCAATGGCAACTTGACGAAGATACAGTCGCCCATCGACGGCATCTACACAAAGATTGACCGCAAAACCAACGGACTGGTAGAGAAGGTGACGAACCCAGAGGGTATTGTAACCAAGTACAGCTATAACTCATACGGCAACCAGACCCTTGTCACGCTGCCCCTCGGTCTGACCAGCTCAGCCAGCTATGACTCTTCGACAAGCCTTTTGAAGAGTGTGACGGACGCACTCGGCAGGACATACAACTATGAATACGACGAGAATGACAACCTGAAGAGCGAGACAACGCCAAAGGGCTACACTACAGATTATCGTTACGACGAGAACGACAACCTGGTCGCCATCAGAAATGCAAAGCAGCAAGAGACGACACTCGAATACGACTACGACACAGACCGCCTGACATCGGTATCGTTTGCCGGAGCCACCAAAGGGTATACCTACAATCCCGACGGCACGCTCAACACATTTACCAAGCCCGACGGCAAGAGGCTCGGCTACGAGTATGACGCCCTTGGACGGGTGACCAGTGATGGTGTCAATAGTTACAGCTATGACAGCAAATTGCGTCTGCAGTCCATATCCAGCAACGGCAGGGCCATCAGCTTCAGCTACGACGGATTCAACCGTATCAAGAAGGCGGGCGACGCCACCTATAGTTACGACAAAAACGGTAACTGTACCAGCGTCAATAACGTGAAGTACGACTACGACGAATTGAACCGTCTGACATCGGTCACATTCAGCGGCGGCGCTATCAGGTATGATTATCTGAAAGACGGCAGGCTTAACATGGTGGAATATCCCAACGGAATGACCACCCAGTACGGTTACGACTTAGCAGGACGCCTGACCAGCAAGTCGACCAAATTGAAGAACGGCACCGTCGTTGCAAGCTATGAGTTTGAACTCGACAAAGCCGGCAACATACTGAAGCAGACAGCCAAGGAGCCCTTTGGCGACATGCTCTTGACAAATGAGGATGTCAGCTGCACCTACGATGAGGGTAACCGCATCACGAAAGCCGGCGACATCATGTTTGAGTTCGACAAGAACGGTAATACGACGAAGCGAGGCACTGAGGCCTATAGTTGGGACGACAAAGACCGGCTGACGAAGGCTGGTTCAACGGCCATCACTTACAACCCGCTCGGACAGATAGCCTCCTACGGCGACATCACGTTTACAACAGACCCGTTAGGCATGGGCAATGTGCTTAGTGACTCGAAGAGCGGAGCGGAATATATCTACGGTAATGGTCTGGAGGCCCGAGTAAAGAATGGCAGCGTGAGCTATTACGTCACAGACTACCGAGGCTCTGTAGTGGCCATTGTTGATGAGAGCGGCAACATTACGCACAAGTACCAGTACGACGAGTTCGGTAAGGTCACGCAGAAGGAAGAGGCCGACTACAATCCCTTCCAGTATGTCGGTAAGTACGGCGTGATGTACCTCACCGACCACCAATACTACATGCGTGCCCGCCACTATGACCCCACCATCGGCCGCTTCCTCTCCGAAGATCCCATCTGGAGTACCAACCTTTATCCGTATGCGGATAATAATCCGGTGATGGGGATAGATCCGAGGGGAGAAGTAAATTATACATATGAATGGTATGTACAATACTCTAACCGAGTTCGGCAATCATCGTTATCAAAGCAAAAAAAAGAAGAAAAGATATGGGATGCCTATTATAAATGGCAGGCTTATGAAAGTCAACATCATGAGGAGAAAGAAAGTTTACAACAGTATATTAATAGTCAAAATCCTATTCCTGAAGATAATATTGCAACCAATAAACCGGTTCAAGGCATAACATTCTATGTTGATTGTAATGGTAATGTCAATTATAAGAATGGGCAACAAATTAATAATTCAACAAATCAAGTTTCATCAAGCACTAGTCAAGGGAATGGTTATATGGGATTTGTAAACCTTTCTGAGAAGATTTATACAACCCAGAATAATGCAGCCAAAGCAATCGGTCTTAGTGATTACAATGTAGGTGGTAATAATAGCGTATTAGGAGAGAATGTTAATTGGGCAAATCCTGGAAGGGACTAATTCTTTGTATTATAAAAAAAGAATAAAGACAGACATTTTGAGATGCTACGCAAAGAATTCTTGAATGGTTATTTTAATAGAATATAATGTAATATGAAACATCGAATACTATACACATTGGCACTATTGTTTGCAACCCTGCAAACATTTGCCCAGACCTATACCTACGACTCGGACAACCGTCTGACGAAGGTCGTATACGGAAATGGTGTGACGGTGAGTTACGAGTACGACGCCTTGGGCAACCGAACGTCAAAGAAAGTGACGGGGGGTGAGAACGCGAGTATTGACTCCCAAAAGCAAGAACTGGTATCCGCCCTACAAGCACTGGCAGACGAGTTAAGAAATATCGGCACTGAACTGAGCAACAAAGCTACAGAGGAGCAGGCTACAGAACTGTATGGGGAGTTTCGTCGGATGCAGGATGCTTGCGCCGCCGTTGCCTTCAAAATAGAAAGCATTGTCTCTCAGGATGACGTTGTCAAGTGCCAAGCCGATTTGCAAGATATTACGAACAAGGCAGAGGCACTACGTGGCAAAGTGGATGAGTATCAGGTTCCTTCCACGGCAGAGGTTGACGGCATAAGTTACGAAATAACAGACAATGTGAAAAAGGAGGTGGAAGTAATTGCAGGCAAGGGCGAAGGTCTCTATTTCGAAATATCCATCCCTGGGTCTGTTAAGATCGGGAATGAACTGTACAATGTGGTAGGCCTTAGAGAAAGAGCATTAGAGAACACTGGTGTAAAATCAGTGACCATCGCAGAGGGAATCAAGCGTATTGGATACTTTTGTTTTCTGAATACTGCCTTGCGAGAACTTGTCCTGCCAAGTTCAATCGAGTCTATAGAAACGTTAGCTTTCGCCAATGATCCTTTAGACAAAATCGTCTCTTACATAACGAATCCCATGGCAATAAACGATAATACTTTCGATCATTCTTATGAGAGGGCAACACTTTACGTTCCAGCAGGAAGCAAGGAGAAATATGAGGCTACTGATGGATGGAAATTGTTCAAGAAAATTGTGGAGATGGGAGGCGAAGTGCCACCGGGGAACATCGCATTTGCCGATGCTCCAGTGAAAGTGGTTTGCTTGGAAAACTGGGACACCAACGGAGACGGATACCTAAGCTTTGAAGAGGCTGCCGCCGTAAAAGACTTAGGACAAGCGTTTAGGTTGAATTGGCAAATAACGAGTTTCGACGAGTTACAATACTTTACGGGACTAACAAATATAGCAGAACAAGCTTTCAGTAATTGCGACCACCTAACCTCTGTTGTCATTCCTAACTCTGTGACAACAATCGGTTATGCTGCTTTCAATGGCTGCACCAGCCTGACCTCCGTCACCATCCCTGAATCTGTGGATACCATAGGAGGCTCTGCATTTCAGAATTGTAGAAGCCTGACCTCTGTCACCATCCCCAACTCCGTGACGAGCATCGGACAGACTGCTTTCTCGGGCTGCAAGAGTTTAACCTCCATCAATATCCCTGAGTCGATGACAATTATCGAGAGTGCTGTTTTCTCTGCTTGTAGTAGCCTAACTACTATCACCATTCCAAATTCTATAACAAGGATTAAAGACCATGCTTTCTCTGGATGTACTGGTCTGACTGAGATACGTTCTTATATTGAGAAGCCATTTTTCTCTCACCAGGGAAGTTGGTATAACGTAGACAAGAGCATACCACTTTACGTCCCCGCTGGCACCAAGGTGAAGTACCAGACAACTGAGTACTGGTATGAGTTCACGAACATTATCGAGATGGGTGGTGAAACGCCCAACCTCGACCCCACTCTGATTCAGTTTGCCGACACAGAGGTGAAGCGCATCTGCGTGGAGAACTGGGACACCAACGGTGACGGCGAGCTGAGCTACGACGAGGCAGCTGCAGTGACCAGCATTGGAACGGTGTTTAGGAATAATAAAGTTATGACCACTTTCGACGAACTAGAATATTTTACCGGGTTGACGGAGATTGGAGATAATGCATTTAGCTGGTCTTCTATTGAATCTGTAAAAATACCTAACAATGTAACTCATATAGGGGAGCAAGCTTTCCGTGGTAGTGGAATGTCTTCCCCAATCATCCCCAAGTCCGTTACGTCTATTGGAAAAGAAGCGTTCTCTTACAATTGGCTAAACTCTATTGTTGTCGAAGCTGGCAATACTGTTTACGATTCACGTGACAATTGTAATGCTATCATTCATACTGCCACGAACGAACTGGTACAAGGCTGTGCGAATACAACTATCCCCAATTCGGTCACTTCAATTGGCGATGCTGCTTTCTTGGGGTGCGATGGACTAAAATCTATTTCTATTCCCAGTTCTGTAACAACTATTGGCAATTTTGCATTCAAAGAATGCCATTATTTGACCGATGTTTCAATTCCCAATTCTGTAACTACTATTGGAATAGAAGCATTCGAAATAACAGGGCTTTCGTCTGTTGTTATTCCCAATTCTGTAACTTACATTGGAAATAATGCTTTCTGGGGTTGTAGCATGACCTCCCTAACGATTCCTAATTCGATAACTACAATTGAGTCAGAAACGTTCATGTATTGCAAAAGTCTGACATCAGTAATTATTCCTAATTCTATAACCTCCATTGGTTGGAATGCTTTCGCTGACTGTAGTGCATTAGCTTCCGTCACATCATTCATCGAGATACCTCGTGCAATCAATGATGGAGTGTTTGAATATTTGCCTGAGGATGCCACGCTCTACGTCCCTGCCGGCAGCAAGGCGAGATACGAGTCAACCGACGGTTGGAAGAACTTCAAGAACATTGTGGAAATGGAAGCCGTGACACCTGACCCCAACGACCCGAACATCAAATTTGCAGACCCTAAAGTGAAGGCGATATGCGTAGCCAACTGGGACATCAACGGTGACCACGAACTGAGCTATGAAGAGGCGGCAGCTGTGACAGACTTAGGAAGGGTGTTCTACAGCAACCATGAAATTCTCAGTTTTGATGAACTCCAATACTTTACAGGACTGAAGGTCATCGGTGAAAGAGCATTCTCAATGTGCCGGGAACTTTTCAGTATCACTCTACCCAATAGTTTGGACAGCATCGAGAGATATGCTTTCTTCGATTGTTACTATCTTACCAACATCAATTTTGGCAATAGTGTGAAGTATATAGGCGACCATGCTATCGGTTATTGCGATAATCTTCCCAGTGTCACTATACCCAATAGTGTAACTACCATTGACGAATGGGCATTTAACGGCTGTCTGAATCTTAGCTGCATCACCATCCCCAACAGTGTGACCAGCATCGGCAGCAATGCTTTCTTACGCTGTCCCAAATTAACTGAGGTATACTCATATATCAAGGAGCCATTTAGCGTGTATTGGCCATTAGGGGAAGAAAGTATTCCCACACTCTATGTCCCTGCCGGCACCAAGGCGAAGTATCAGGCCACTGACGGCTGGAAAGAGTTCAAGTACATTGTGGAGATGGCTCCCGAGAAGGGTGACATTGGCGGCAAGGGCTATACCGACGTGACCGATGTGG
>OCTW011618620.1_pt1 | contig 13999 bp, 14 predicted proteins | sample 1539671 | NCBI WGS metagenome assembly OCTW01 (sample SAMN02144230, study PRJEB22623) | gut metagenome | biome: sheep rumen | host: Ovis aries | place: New Zealand | reverse complement strand
GGTAGACATCATCAGATAAGAGTACAATTTTCTAGTCGAGGCCATAGTCTAGTAGGTGACCAAAGATATGGTAAACTTGACAATAAACAAATATGTTTGTTTGCTTATTATTTGGAGTTTACTCATCCAGTAAAAAAAGAGAGAATATCTTTTAGTATCAAGCCTTCTGGAGAATACTGGAATTTGTTCTTAGACAGTATTGACAGTGTCTAAAATTGTACAAAAAATAAAATGTTTGCAATTGCAAACTTTTTTTGTTATCATTAATATAGATTATAGAATAGAGGGAGTAGATTAACATGAATTTCGATTTAAGTTGGTTTGGAAGTCTTTCAGGAATATTATTAACTGGAGGAGTTTTATTATTAGTTATAGCATTAATTATGCTACTAGTTTCATCAAAGAAAGGAAAGAAAGCAAAAAATCCTATGGAGCCTAATACTACTGTTACTACAGATCCTAGTGCACCAGCAGTAGCTGATCCTAATGCAGCTGCAGTTGCACCAGATCCAAATGCACCAGCAGCAGTTGATCCTAATGCAGCAATGGCAATGCCAGCAGATATGAATGGTGGAGTACCAGTTGTTGATCCTAGTGTTGTTGCTACATCAGTTGCAAATGTAGATACTACACCTGTAACTGTTTCAGAAGTTGCACCAGCAGCAGTTGAAGTTGCGGCTGTACCTACAATGGAAGCAAATACTGCTTTACCAGAAGTACCAGAAGTTGCAGCAGCACCTATAGCAGATGCGAGTGTTGCACCTGTAACACCTGTAGAGGCAGCACCTGTAACACCTGTAGAGGTAGCTCCAGCAGCACCAGCAACTCCTGAAGTTGCGCCAGCAGCTGTACCTGCTACACCAGAGGTTGCACCTGCACCAGCAGCAGGACCTGTTATTTATGGAGGAGCAAATCCAGCAGCACCTGTTGAAGCAGCACCTGCTCCAGCAGCAGAACCTGTTATTTATGGAGGTGCTGATCCATTACAAAATACACAATCTATTCCAATTGTACAAGCAATTGCTGATCAACCAGCTGCACCAGCAGCAGAGCCAGTAATGACTCAACCTGCACCAGCAGTAGTTGAACCAGCTCCTGTAGCTCCAGTAGCTCCAGTAGCACCTGTAGCTGCAGCACCTGAAGCTGCACCAGCAGCTGTACCTCCAGTACAACAATAAGATAATAAAGAGTATTAAAGGTACTCTTTTTTTTTGCCTTATGTTATAATGAATATAGGTGATAAGAATGAAAAAAGTTTCTATTCTCTCATTACATTTAGGCTATGGGGGTATTGAGAAAAGCATAGTTGCTTTAGTTAATTTATTGTGTGAAAAATACAAAGTAGAAATAGCTTGTTCTTATAAATTGTATGAGAAGAGTGTATTTCCTATTGATAAAAGAGTAAAAGTAAAATATCTAACTAAGGGTATTAGACCAAATAGAGAAAGTTTCAAAGAAGCAGTAAAGAATAAAGAAATAGTTAAAACTATTAAAGAGGCTAATTATGCTGCTAAAGTATTAAGACTTAGAAGAAAGACAATGATTGATTATATTAAACATTGTGATGCAGATATTATTATTTCTACTCGTGATATATTTGATGAGTGGTTAGGAGATAATGCTCGTGACGGTGTTATTAAAATAGGATGGGAACATAATCATTATCATGATGATTTGAAATATGCTGATACTGTCACTAGAAGTTGTAAAAAGCTTGATTATTTAGTTTTAGTTTCTAAATCATTAAGAGATTATTATAGTACTAGACTTAGTAAATATGGATGTACTTGTGTATATATTCCTAATATTATAGATAAGATGCCTAAATATATTGCTCCTCTTGAAGCTAAGAGATTAATTAGTGTAGGTAGATTATCAAAAGAAAAGGGACAAATGGATTTATTAAAAATATATAAATCTTTACATGAGAAGTATCCTAGTTGGACTTTAGATATTATTGGTGATGGAGTAGATAGAGAAAAGTTAGAAGATTATATTAAATCTAATGGTCTAGAGAAGAGTGTAAAACTACATGGTTATCAAGATAAAGATTATATTGATAAGATGTTACATGATTCATCTATTTATTTAATGACTTCATATACTGAATCTTTTGGAATAGTATTAATTGAAGCTATGAGTCATGGAGTTCCATGTATTGCATTTTCTTCTGCTGAAGGAGCTAGAGAATTAATAAATAGTGGAGAAAATGGTTATTTGATAAAGAATAGAAATTTTGAAATGTTTGAGAAAAAAGTAATTGATTTAATAGAAGATAAAGAAACTCGTAAAAATATTGGTAAAGTAGCAAGAAATGGTGTTAAGAAATATACTAGTGAAGTTGTTAAAGATGATTGGTTTAACTTATTAGAAAATGGTGATTTAAGTGAGTAAGAGACGTGTATTATTTATTGCTAGTACTGGTGGTCACTTAAATGAGTTGTTACAATTGTCTCCTATGTTTAAGAATCTTGATTATCATTTAATTACTGAGAAGACTAAGTCTAATATGTATTTAAAAGATAAATATAAAGATAAAGTTAATTATTTAATATATGGTACTAAACATCATATGTTAACTTATCCTTTTAAATTACTTGCTAACTGTTTTATTAGTTTATATTTGTATCTAAAAATACATCCAGATTATATAATAACTACTGGTGTACATACAGCTGGGCCAATGTGCTGTATAGGTAAGATATTTGGAAGTAGGGTTATTTATATAGAGACTTTTGCTAATATGGTTACTAAGACAGCAACTGGTAAGTTATTATATCCAATTAGTGATAAGTTTATTGTGCAATGGGAAAGTATGAAAGAATTATATCCTAAAGCTGAGTTTGGGGGGTGGATTTTTTGATACTTGTGATCTTAGGTACTCAGGATAAAGTATTTCCTAGATTATTAGAGTTAGTTGATAAAGAAATAGAAAAAGGAAATATTAAAGATAGAGTAGTTGTACAAGCTGGACAAACTAAGTATGAGTCTTCTAATATGGAAATATTTGATTTAGTACCAGCACCTGAGTTTGAGAAATTATTAGATGAGGCAGATATTGTTATTACTCATGGTGGTGCTGGATCTATACTTGGAGCTATTAAAAGAGGCAAAAAGATTATTGCTTGTGCAAGACTTGCTAAATATATGGAGCATCATAATGATCATCAAAAACAAATTATAGGTGAATTTAGAAAGCAAGGTTATTTATTAGAACTTGAAGATGGTGATGACTTAGGTAAACTATTAAAAGATATTAAGAAGTTTAAGCCTAAGAAATTTAATTCTAATACAAAGAATATGATTAAATTACTTAATGATTATATGAATAGTGATAATCATACTTCTTGGTATAATAAATATAGAGAAGCATTATTATATTTATTTTTTGGTGGTTGTACTACTTTAGTTAATATAATTACTTTTAATTTACTTAGATATTTTAATGTAGACTTTAATGTTAGTAATGTAGTAGGTTGGATTTTATCAGTTTTATTTGCTTATATTACTAATAAAATATTTGTATTTGAGAGTAAGATTAAGAGTAAAAAAGGAGTATTGAAAGAAGCTTGTAGTTTCTTTGGATTTAGAATTATTTCACTAATAATGGATTTAGTATTTATGAATATTACGGTTATGATGCTAGGTTGGAATGAATTTTGGATGAAGATACTAAGTAATATAATCGTTATTATTGCTAATTATGTTTTTAGTAAGTTATTTATATTTAAAAAGAAAGACTAGATAATAGTCTTTTTTTTATGTATAATGATACTAGGTGATAGAATGAAAAATAAAGGATTTACATTGATAGAGTTATTAGCATCTATTGTTATTTTAGGTATTTTAATGACTGTTGCGATTCCTAATGTATTTAGGGTAATGAGTGAAAGTAAGGCTGATAAATATATAGATGATGCTAAAAAGTTAATTAGTTCTGCTCAATATAAGATGCGTGTTAATAGTGCATATATTAAGAAACCAGTTACTGGTGGCTGTATTGCAATGACACTTTCTTATTTAGATGGACCAGAGTTTGATAGTGCACCAGAAGGTGGACAATATGAAAGAGAGTATAGTTATGTAATTATTAAAAATAATGGAGGAGGTAAATATACTTATATTGTTTCATTAGTTGAGAATTTAAATGCTGGTAAGAAAGATAAGGAAGGTAAAGCAGTTACTTCAACTAATAAGGCTTATAAAGGTATTACTTTGAAAACAGAAGCTGATTTATTAAAGAAAGATGCAAGAAAATTACCAGATAATATTATGGTTAATAAAATTAGGACAGTAAATAGTTATACTGGTTGTAGTACTTCTCTTAATAATAAGAAAAATATTTATTCTTTAGATGTTGATGCAGCAACAACAAAGCCAGCTTAATGGCTTTTTTTTTGTATACAAATATTAAAATGTTTGATAAAATTATTATAGTAGGTGATAATATGAAGAAGATATCTTATATACTTATTTTAATTAGTGTAATTATGATAATGACTGGAGGAGTGACTTCTTTTTTAAGTGGAATTAGAGCAGATAGAGAAGCTACTTATAATAGAATGGCTGATGTTACTGATAGTTTTGAAGAATTTAGTACTGAGGTTAGTCTATTTGAAGATTATAGGGATAGTTTATATGAAAAGTATTTAGCTAAACTTACTTATGATAATATGAAAAAGAATGATGTTGTTATTAAGAAAGAGTTAAATAGTTATGAAGAAATGGTTGAATCTATTTCTAATAAAGTTACTACTTTAAATACTTTATGTAATGATGTATATTATCCAGATAGTAGTGTTAATAATAAGTGTAATAATTATAAGAGTATTTATGAACAAGTTAATAATTATTTTGTATTAGATATTAATACTTATAATAGTAATATTAAGAAGTTTAATGATTATCAAAAGAATAATAAAAGTACTGTTTCTTTAGAAAAGTATAAGACAGATAAGGACTATATTGATTTTAATGAAGATGGAACAATAGAAGGAAAAGATGAATAAGGAAAAGAAAAAGTGGTCTAAAAAAAAGAAGATACTTACGATATTTGGCAGTTTATTTATTGTAGGTGTAGGAAGCTTTCTATTCCTTTTTTATGGTCCTTGGGATGGCTTTAGAAATTTTTGGATTACTAGTGCAATGACAACTATGAATCATAGATATTTAGCGGAGTGGTTCTATAGTGATAAAACAATTAATGAGGTTTTAAAAGCTAATAGTATTATAGAAGTAGATGAAATTACTGATGAGTCTAAGATTAAATTTAGAAAGTATACTACTGCTATATATAAGAATGAATATGAAAAAGAAATTTTAGTTCATGATAAAGATGCTTTGTATAAACTTATAAATGTTAAGGGCAAGGGATATCAAGGCTTTTTAGTAGCAATTTATGATCCTTCAAGAATACATGTTGCGACTACAGCATATCTTGGTAAAAGAGGAGAAGATATACTTACTGTTTCAAAAAGAGAAAATGCAATTATTGCGATGAATGCTGGTGGTTTCTATGATCCAGATTGGAATAGTAATGGAGCATTACCACATGGTACTGTAATTGTTGATTCTAAAATTGTTAGTAGATATGATGATGCTAGAATGGGTGGAGGATTTATCGGTTTTGATAAAAATGATAAACTTATTTTAGGTCGTATGAGTGATACTGAAGCATTAAATAAAGGGTTGAGAGATGCTATTGAATTTGGACCTTATTTAATTGTTAATGGAAAAAGAAGTTTTGTTAAAGGAAATGGTGGATGGGGTATTGCTCCTCGTACTGCTATTGGACAAAGACAAGATGGTATAGTATTATTTTTAGTTATTAATGGAAGACTTACAACTAGTATTGGAGCAGATATGGTTGATTTATGCGATATAATGGAAAATTATGGAGCTTATAATGCTGCTAACTTAGATGGTGGTAGTTCTTCAGAATTAGTTATTAATAATAAAATAATTAATACACCAGTTGCTGGTGGTAAAAATGGATTAAGAGATATGTCTACTTTCTGGGTAGTTAAGTAGGTGATTATATGATTTTATACGATATTAATAAGACTTGTAGTGATGCTGCTTTAGCAAATATAATGGCTGTTTTAAAGAATATATTGAATATTATTCATATTATTGGTCCTATTATATGTCTTATTAGTATTGTGGTTGTCTTTACAAAGATGATGATGAATCCAGACGATAAGAAACTAATAAAAGGACTTAGTAATACTTTTATAGCTCTTGTCGTTTTATTTTTTATTCCTTATTTTGTAAATGTAGTTATGTTGATGCTTGATGATAGTTTTAATTTTAGTAAGTGTTGGAATTATAGTGAAGAAGTGTCTTTTTCTAGTGGTTCTACTTATATTACTTTAAGCAATAAAGAAGCTAAAAAGATTTATACTGATCCTTCAGTATATGAAAAAGGTGATGAGAAAAAGACTGATGATGATTCTAGTACTAATTATTCAGCAAATGGTCTTGGTGCTGCTAAGAGAATAAGTATTAAATATAATGTTAAAGATAGTAAAGGTAGATGTGGAAAAGGGAAGAATGATAGATGTAGTCAAGTAGCAACTGTTGAATATGTTGATAGGACTGTTGTTTACTATATGGGGTATCAGAATAATTCTAATTTACTTGGTGGTAGTTGTAGAGCACATGCTTTTACTTGTGGTATGAATGCTGTTAATAATAGTTATTATTCAACGCTAGATTTACAGAATTATATGAAAGGTATAGATGGTAATGGTGTTTTTAAAGGAAAAAAGAAGTATAATAGTGCTATTAATCATTTTGGTGTTAATGCGAAAGCTTATTTTGAAGAGACAAGTATTAAAGAATCTTATTCTTTAGCAAAAAAAGCTCTTGCTAATGGCCAACCTGTTATGATATTTGTTGCTCATGATAAGTGTAGTGATTTAGCAGGAAGTCATCATGCTTTATTATTACTTGGTTATGATAATTCAGGTAATGTAATTTTCTTAGATAGTTGTGGAAAATATAGAAATGCTAAGAAAAGAAACTTAGAGCAGTTAATACTTGGATGTATGTCGGGGGATTCTATTGCGCATAATTGGATGCGTATGGTTATATTTTCTTTTTAGGAGGTAAAATATGTTGATACTTGATATTAGTAAAACTTGTTCTGATCCAGCTCTTGGAAATATTTTGTCTTCTGTTAAGAAATTGGTAGATGTTATACAAATAGTTGGACCAATTTTAGCATTAATAGGATTAGTTTCAATTATTTTTAAATTATTTATGGATCCGGATGATAAGAAGGCACCTAAACAATTAAAGAATTGGTTAGCTGCTTTAATTGCATTATTTTTTATACCTATGTTAATAAATGTTGTTATGGGAGCTTTAGGAGAAAATTTTACTTTTAGTTCTTGTTGGGGTTCTATTAGTTCTCCTGGAAATTCTAGTAGTTATATAGATCCATATTCTGGTAAGCAGAAAACGAAGTTTATTACCGACAGCCAATATGAAAAAGGTGATGAGAAAAAGACTGAGGACACAAGTACAGGCGGCTCTTCTACATCTACTCTTGGTCCAGGAAATAGTAATATAGGTACAAGATTCTTTATTGGAGATTCTAGAACTGTGCAAATGTATTGCTACTTACATGATGATTGGAATGGTTCAACTGTTAGTCGTTTAGCATCAGGTATTAGTGAAGCTAATGGAGATGTATGGTCTAGTAAGGGAAGTATGGGACTTGAATGGATGAAATCAACTGGAGTTCCTAATGTAGAAGCTAATTTTAAGAGCGGTACTGCTGTTATTATATTGATGGGTGTTAATGATTTATATAATGTTAATAATTATATTAGTTATTTAAATAGTAAAGCTAGTACTTGGACTAGTAAGGGAGCTAATGTCTATTTTGTATCGGTTAATCCTACTAGTGGTAGTTATGCTCATATGAATAGTAATATTAATAATTTTAATAATAAAATGAAGAATATTAGTGGAGTTAAATATATTGATACTAGTAGTTATTTAATAAGTAATGGGTTTACAGCAACTGATGGATTGCATTATGATAAAGCTACTTATCAAAAAATATATAATCATGTGGTTAGTAATTTATAGGAGGATTTATGTTGATACTTGATTTGGAAACTAGTTGTACTGATCAGGGTTTAGCTAATATAATTGGTGTATTTGCTAATATATTTAATATTGTTTGTATAGTTGTACCAATTATTTTAATGATAGCTTTGGTAGTTAACTTAGTTAAAATGATGACTAATCCTGATGATAAAAAGCAATTAAATAAGATATTTATAAGTGTAATTGCTGCTGTAGTTGTATTTTTTATTCCTACTATGATAAATGTTGTAATGAATATGATGGGTGAAAAGTATAATTTTAGTTCTTGTTATATGTTGGCTCGTGAACATAAGATTTCACTTAATAGTCCTAATTATATAGATCCATATTCTGGAAAAGAGAAAACTAAATTTGTAACAGATAGTCAGTATGAAAAAGGTGATGAAAAGAAAGATGATATTTCAGCATCTACTATTGCTGGTGGAATGAGTAGTGAAGCAGCACAAAAACTTATTAATGTTGCAAGAAGCCAAATAGGAGTTCCATATCATACAATGCATTATGGTCCTAAAGGTTCTGGTCAAGAAGGATTTGGATGTGCAATGTTTGTTAGTTATTGCTATAATCAAGTGTTTTTTGGCGGCGTTTCAGGACAAAGTTCTAATACAAGTGGTTTTTTTGGAAGTACTTATGAGTATTGGGGAAATGTAACAAAAGATGGTTATAATCCTCATAATAAAAAGTTTGTTGAAGTAAATGGTAGTGAAGCACAAGCTGGAGATGTTATTGCTTTCTTAAGAGGTAATGATCATTACTCTTCTTATAGTAATTGTTACCATGTAGGATTATATTCTGGAAATGGTATGTTCCTTGATTCAAGTGGTAGTGGTACTTCTGGTATTGGTGTAACAGAACATGGTATTGATGTTAATAGAAGTGATATTCATTTCTTAAGATATGTTGGAAGGAGTTAATATGAGTATTTGTAATGATCCAGCTATGGCTCTTATTTTGAATTATGTAAAAAATATTATTATAATTATTCAAATAGTTGTTCCAATTATTTTATTATTAATGATTAGTGTAGAGCTTACTAAAATGATTAATAATCCTGATGATAAAAAAGGTATTAAGCGAATGAAAAATAGTATTATTGCTCTTGTAGTTGTATTTTTTATTCCAACATTAATAAATATTGTAATGGGATTAGTAGGAGAGAATAGTAAGTTTAGTAGTTGTTGGGTTGATAAAGATGATGTAAAAAATAAAAAGGTTGAATATATTTTAGTAGAAGAAAATGATTATAAGAAAATATTAGTAGATGCTTCATATTATGAAAAAGGTGATGAAAAGAAAACTCTTGGTATATATGGTTTAACTAATAGTGGTGGTGTAGATGAAGTAACTGGTGCTCAATTAGTAGCTGTTGCTAAAACACAACTTGGGGTTAAATATCATAGTATGCATTATGGACCAAAGGGCTCAGGAGATGAAGGGTTTGGATGTGCAATGTTTGTTGCTTATTGTTATAATAATGTTTTCTTTGGAGGTGCTAGAGGTGACTTTCAATTAGATGGAAAACCAAGATCAGCTTTTTATGGAGCAACAACATTGTTTTGGCCAACTGAAGAGAGAGCAGGAAGACATTTTAATCATGGATTTGTTGAAGTAGATAAGAGTGAAGCTATGCCTGGTGATGTAGTAGCATATACTCATTATGATGCTAAAGAAGGAAAGTATAAATGTGGACACGTGGCACTATATACAGGTAATGGAAAAATAATGGAAGCTGGAGGAAGAGATGAACATAGTTTTGATATGAATTCAAATACTATTCATATACTTCATTATGTAGGTAATGGTGGTTATTGGTAAATAAAGAAAGGAGAATTATATGAGTATTTGTAATGATATAGCACTACAAAATATATTGGTTGTTGTTAAAAATATTGTAAATATTGTTCAAATAGTTGGACCAATATTAGGTATGCTTGCTTTAACTATTATTTTTATTAAGATAATTATTTCTCCTGATGATAAAAAATTGAATAAAAGAATAAAAAATATTGTTATTGCTACTATGGTATTATTCTTTATACCATTGTTAATTAATATTACTATGAGTATGCTTGGCGAGAAGTATGAATTTAGTATTTGTTGGAATAGTATAGATAGTAGTATTAGTAGTTCTAGTACTTATATAAAAGTGGATAATAGAAAAACTATTTCTGTAATAAGTAATCCTAGGGATTATGAAAAGGGTGATGCTAGAGGTCCTCTAAAAGTAGCACAACTTGCTGTTAGAGTAGCACCTTATGCTACTCCTGATAGTACTACTGTTTTTGGACCAAAAAACTTTCATAATGATGATATAGCAAAAAAATGTGGAACTAATAATTTACCTAATCCTTGGTACCCACCTTCTAAAGTAGATCCTAAGTATAAAGATTTTGAAAAGATTATGGATGCTGTTATTAATGATCAAAAACCTGGAAATAGGGCATATGGTTCTTGTGCTCAAGCAGCAGGTGGAATCATTAGAGCAGTAGTAGATCCTGATTTTAATACTTCTAATCCAGAAGGACAGATTGAGTATTTGGATAAAAATACTGATAAATGGACTATGGTTAAGAAATTAAAACCTGGTGATAATTTAAATAAATTATGTGAACCTGGGGATTTGTTAGTTACTGATGAAGGATGGACTCATACAATGATTTATGTAGGTAACGATGAAGTAAGAAAAAAGTTTCCTAATTCAACAGGAAATATATTTCAAGCTGGATATGATGATTGTGATCATGCTAGATATCCTCGAATTGATAGGATAGATGTTACTCCAGTACCATTTAGGGTATATAGACCAACTGGATCTGGTAATTTTAAGTATGAATTTATAGATATAGAAAAAGTTTTAGGAAGTTAGGGTAGAACCTCTTCCTTTTTTTTTATATCTTTGCTATAATTTCTAATGTACGAGGTGGCTGTATGACTAAGAAAAAAACTAAAAAGAAGAAAAAAGTAATAAAAGGTGGAGAACTGTTTTTTTGTGTAGTTAGTTTGCTTTTAATGATTGCTTTAGGTTTATATTTTGGTGGTAGAAGTTTTTATTACTATAGTAAGCAAAATGTAAAAATAAAAGAAGAAGCTCAAACTTTAAATGGTATGATTATGAGTACTTATAAAGTAACAAAAGATGAAAATGGTCTACACCAAGATACAGATGGTTACTATTTTAAAGGTAAGGTTTCTAATAACTATGTTAATTATGGCAATAGATTATTTAGAGTTATTAGAATAAATAATGATGGTACTATCAAAGCTATTAGTGAAGATATATCTGCTACTTATATGTGGGGAGATAAAGATAATTATAAAGATTCTATACTTAATAAATGGTTAGATTATAATGAATTATATTATGTAGGTGTTTATTATAATACTTTACCTAATCCTAGTAATTATTTAGTTAAGACTAAATATACTGAAGATATACTTAATGCTAGTAAAGTAAAAGAAGGTAAAGATAAATATGAATCTTATGTTACTACTTTAGGTATAAAAGATTATAGTAATGCTGATGGTAAAAATAGTTTTATTAATATTGGTAAATCTTTTTGGATAATAGGCCATGATAAAGATAATTCTAATTTGTATGTTGATACTGATGGTAGTATTAATACAACTACTACATATGAATCTTATGGTGTAAGAGCAGTTATTACTTTTAAAAAGAATGTTGAAGTAACTGGTGGTAATGGTAGTGTAGATGAGCCATTTGTTATTAACTTAGGTAATGATGCTAATAAAGTAGGAAGTTATGTAAAACTTGGTGATGATGTTTGGAAAGTTTATTTTGAAAATAAAGATACTTTAAGATTACATCTTGATAAGATACTATATACAAGTAGTTATAGTGATAGTGGTAGTTTATATGATCCAGTTGAAAGAGGTAGTCTAGCAGCTAAATTAAATGGTGAATTTATAAATAGTAAGAGCTATAAAAATGTAGTAATTAAAGATTATTACTATACTGGAGAAGTAAGTACTGATACTGATTATGATTATATAGGTTTTTATCATAAGAGTGTTTATTGCCAAGTTGGTCTTCTAAATATATTTGATTATCATACTGATAATATGGATGATTATTTCTATATGACTACTACTAGTTCTGTAGGTAGTATGATATTTGTTAATCATAATAGTGGTGTTTTAGAAGATGCATCAGTTGAAGATCAAAAAGGCGTAGTACCAGTTATTACTATTAAAAAAGCTAGTATTAAAGGTGGTAATGGTACGAAAGATAATCCATATACTGTATAAAAAAAAGCTACAAATGTAGCTTTTTATTGTTGTATATTTTTATTTTTTTATGTATAATTAACTAGAAGTATTTATTGGGAGAAAAGTATGGCTAAAAATATAAAGAAGAAAAAGAGATTGAGATTAAAAATTAGTAAGATAACTATTCTAATATTTTTATTAGATCTTTTAGTAGTTGATGGATTAATTCTTATTAATAATGATAATTTTAAAGCTTTTTGGATACCTACTGCTATGACTACTATGAAACATAAATATTTGGCTTATACTTTGTATGACGAAGATACTGTTAATAAAGTAATGAGTGAAAACTATATTGAGAAAGTTAATGAAGATGTTAATTTGGATGATATAGTTATTGGTGGAGATAAGAAAAGAAAAATTACTAGTAAATTTGAGAAAGAATTATTTACTCAAGATGAAGGTAATTCAGTATATAAGACTATTAGAATTAATGAATCTAAATATAAAGGTTGGTTAATTGGTATTTATGATCCAGCTGATGTTGAACTTGCTGTTAGTAGTAAGTTAGGTAAAGCCGGACAATCTGTTAATACTTTAGTTAAAAATAATAAAGGACTAGTTGGTATTAATGGTGGTGGATTTGAAGATTTAGATGGATGGGGAAATGGTTCTATTCCATATGGTGCTATTATTAAAGATGGTAAACTTATTTGGAATCATTCAGGTGGATCTGGTGGATTAATTGGATTTACTAAAGATCATAAAATGTATTTAACTAGTAAGAGTCCTGCTGAAGCTATTAAAGATGGTATGGATGAAGCAGTTGATTTTGGGCCATTCTTAATCGTAAATGGTAAAGTTTCTAAAATCCATGGTGATGGTGGATGGGGAACTGCGCCACGTAGTGTTATTGCTCAAAGAAAAGATGGAGTAGTATTATTCTTAATAATTGAAGGTAGACTTCCAGGATATAGTACTGGTGCTACTATGAATGATGTTATTGAGATACTTCTTAGATATAAAGCATATAATGCTGCTAACTTAGATGGTGGAGCTTCAAGTACAATGTCTGTTGAAGGAAAGCTTTGGAATAGACCAAGTGCTGGAGCAGAATATGGTGGAAGAACAGTATCTAATGCTTGGATTGTTACTAATAAAAATAATAAGCCAGCAAAAGCTCCAATTAAGAATAATTATAAGTAGAGGTAACTCTACTTTTTTTTATTTATAATTGAAAATGATAATTTTATGATATAATAATTTTGAGAATAGAGTGTGAGTTATATGGTTAAGAGAAGAAGGTTGAAAAGAAAAGCTATTATATTTTTTATAATACTAATATTAATACTTGTAGCTGTTTCATTAACAATATTTGGTTTTAGTTATAAGAATAAGATTGATCTAGAAGAGAAGAGAACTAGGTTAGTTAATACTATTAATAGTCATTATAATGATGTGGTTAAAGTTACTGGTGATACTAAATTATTTATTAAGAAAGATGATAAATATATAGATAGTGGTAGTGTCAGTAAAGATACTAAGTTAGAGTTAGAAAAGACTAATATTACTTATAATACTGAGTATTTTAAAATTAAAGATACTGATTATTATATTAGTTATAAAAAAGTAGAATCTAGTAAGAAGGATA
>OCTW011610545.1_pt1 | contig 13999 bp, 10 predicted proteins | sample 1539671 | NCBI WGS metagenome assembly OCTW01 (sample SAMN02144230, study PRJEB22623) | gut metagenome | biome: sheep rumen | host: Ovis aries | place: New Zealand | reverse complement strand
TAAGCAAGCCTTAGTACATCTTGACGACGAACTCCTGAACGAGCAGAGAGGTGTAGCCGCAAGTCCGTCCCTCCTCGACAAACCCGTATTTATAGTTGCAATTTCGTGCGGATCGTCTCCTCCATGAAATTCAGCAGCTCTTCATGATCAGGATATTCATCGAGGTCGATCCACGTAACGCCGGCTTCGCGCCGGAACCATGTGAGCTGGCGCTTGGCGAAGTGACGGGAATCGCGCTTGATCAGGCGCACGGCCTCCTCCATGGGATATTCTCCGTCGAGGGCCTTCAGGATCTGACGGTATCCGATCCCCTGCATGGAGACGTCCTGTGCGGTCAGGCCCTGCGCACGCAGGCGGCTGACCTCCTCGACCAGGCCTGCCTGCATCATGTGGTCAACGCGGGCGTCGATCCGTTCGTACAGTTTTTCCCGGTTCATGTTGAAGACAAAGAAAACGGCATTGTAAGCGGGGGTCCGCATATGCTCCCGGCGGTTGTGTTCGGAGATCAGCTGTCCGCCGCTCTTCTGCGCAAATTCCAGGGCGCGGATGATGCGCTTGACATTGTTGGGATGAATGGCTTCGGCTGCTTCCGGATCGATCTCCTGCAGGCGGCTGTAGAGGGCCTGAGAGCCGAGGGCCTGCGCCTCCTCTTCCAGAGAGGACCGGTAGTCCGTGTCGGCGTTCATTTCCGTGAAATCGATGCCGTAGAGGAGGGCCTGGATATAAAAACCGGTGCCGCCTACGAGAAAGGGAAGCCTGCCTTCATCCAGAATATGGCGGGCGGCCTTTTCGGCTTCCTGCTGGAAACGGACGACGTTCCAGCCCTCGGAGGGATCCGCCACGTCGATGAGATAATGCGGGATCCCGCTCATCTCCTCCTCTGTGACCTTGGCGGAGCCGATGTCCATCCCCCGGTAGACCTGCATGGAGTCGGCGGAGATGACGCTGCCGTGAAGGCGCGCGGCGAGACTCACGGAGGCGGAGGTCTTTCCGGTTGCCGTGGGGCCCGCAATGATCACCAGCGGGGGAAGTTGTGTTTTTTTTGAAAATAATTCATTCATAGCCGGGTTCCTCGCTGCCGGGCCGGATGAGCGGCCGCTTCGGAAGGATTCAGTGTCACGCCAACAGAATTACGAAAAAATCTGTATTGTTTGCGGTGGTTTTTCTGAACTGGTCCGGTGTTGATGCTTCACAGGATCAGATGATTCTCTTGAATTTGCGGTCCATCTCCTGCTGGGTCATCACGATCATGGTCGGTCTGCCGTGAGGGCAGTGGTAAGGATTATCGAGGGACAGCAGTTCCTCGATCAGAGCACGGGCTCCGGCCTCGTTGAGGCGCCGATTGCCTTTGACGGCAGCCTTGCAGGACATGGAGGCAACTTTGGAGATGACGGCCCGGGGTGTCCCGCTGATTCGCTCGTTCATGATTTCTTCGAGCGTTTCACGCAGGAGGCCGTCCGGGGATTCCCCGAACAGTTCGGTGGGAACGGCACGGATGGCGTAGCTGCCGCCTCCGAATTCCTCGATCTCATAACCCATGGCCGAGAAGACCTCGCGGAAATCGCGGTAGGCGGTCTCCTCCCGTCCGCTCAGGCGGATGATGATGGGCGGCATGAGCTGCTGGGAGGCGACGTAGACCGATCCGTCTCCTGCTTTGTCCTGAATGGAATCTGTTCCGAGATTACCGGTGTTCGCGGGATGGAGGACATCATCGTGCTGCAGAAGCCTGTCCAGAGCCAGATATTCCTCCGGCGCCGCGTCCCGTACGGTCCTCTCTTCCGCAAGGTCGGGATGGTCGTGGGCGATCCTGCGCATCATGCGCTCGTAGTTGACCTTCTCGTGCGCGGCGTGCTGGTCGATGATGAGGATCCGCTTCTCGTATTCGATGATCCAGTAGGTGTCAAAGATCTGGCCGATGTATTTATAGCGGTCTGCCTTTTCCCTGGTCAGCAGGTGGGTTGAAGTGGGGTCCCCGTCAATGGCAGGATCCAGAGACGCCAGGGTGAGCTGCTCGGGCTTCCCGGCCGGAAGAGGCAGTGATGCAGGTCCTGACGGGCCGTCTGCGGGCAGCGGAGCCTCGATGGGGATTTCTTTGCGCAGCTGCTGATCCGTGGCTTCTTCCGTAGAAAAAACAGGTGCAGGCTCCCCGGCAGGGGTCCCGGATGTTTTTTTGGCTGTCTCAGCGTTTTCGGATATAGGCGCTGCGGAAGGCTGTGACGGGAAGGCATGAACGGTGCCTTCTCCCGCGGCGTGGTATCTGGGGCGCTTATCCTCGAAGACGAATCCGTCCGGTTCTCCCCGGGACAGGCTCTGTCCGGAGGGGACAGCGGTCAGGTCTGCGGCGGATCGGGCCGACGCGCCCGGGGCAGATGACGGGTCCGCGGGGCGGGCGGAGGATAGAGCCGGCGCGCCCGGGGCAGGTGACGGGTCCTCGGGGCGGGCGGAGGATAGGGCCGTTGCGCCCGGGGTAGGTGACGGGTCCGCGGGGCGGGCGAAAGATACGGCCGGTGCGCCTGGGGCAGGCCGGCTGTCTGTTTTTTCGAAGGGCTCGTAGCGGGGGGCCTTTTTGAGCTGGTCCGCCTTGAGCTGGTCTTCTCTCCTCTTCTGCTCGCGGGCTTCCTTTGCCGTCAGGACGGATGCCCTGGGAATCAGTTCGATCTGGTGCAGGGTCTCGTGGACACTTCTGTCAAGAAACCGGAAAACAGCCCTGCGGTCAGTGAAGCGGACCTCCATCTTGGAGGGATGGACGTTGACGTCCACGTCCTCCGGCGGCATGGTCAGGTGCAGGACCGCAAAGGGAAAGCGGTGCTGCATGAGGTCTGTCCGGTAGCCCTCTTCGAGCCCTGCGGAGAGCTCTTTGCTGCGCAGCATGCGGCCGTTGATAAAGAAGGTCTCAAAGCTCCGGCTGGACCGGCTGATCTCGGGTCTGCCCAGAAATCCCTCCAGCTTCATGCCGGTTTCGGAATCTTCCGCATGGATCGGGACGATGGCGCCGGCGGTCTCGCGGCCGTAGATGCGGTAGATCAGTTCCTTCAGGTTCCCGTTCCCGGTCGTGTGGAGCTTGTCCTGTCCGTTGACGCGGTAATGGAAGGATATGGCGGGATGCGACAGGGCCTGTTTCTCGATCAGGTCCGTGATATAGCCGGCTTCCGTCTGGGGCTGGCGCAGGAACCTGCGGCGGACGGGGATCGCGCCGAAGAGGTTGCGGACGATGACGGTGGTGCCGTCCGGCGCACCGATCTCCGACAGATCGATCTGTACGGGGGCGTCCGGCGAGTAGGCAGCCAGGTGGTCATTGACTGCCCGAGTTCCGGAGACCGCGCCCCGAACCTTGGTGATCATCTCCACCTGGGCCACGGCGGCGATGCTGGCAAGGGCCTCACCCCGGAAACCCAGGGAGGCCAGACGTGACAGGTCCTCCGCGTCGGTGATTTTGCTGGTCGCATGGCGGATAAAGGCCTTCGTGATCTGGTCTCGCTCGATCCCGCATCCATTGTCTGTGACACGGATCATGGTGATCCCGCCGTCCCGGATCTCCACGGTGATGGCCGAGGAGCCGGCGTCGATGGAGTTTTCCACCAGCTCTTTGACGACGTTGAGCGGACGCTCGATGACTTCACCGGCTGCGATCCGGCTGATGGTCTCTTCTGGAAGAAGTCTGATTTCCATAGATTCTGATTTCCTTTTTCCTGCATCACAGGATGTCTGTGCTCCGTCATAAGCATCCGAAGGAGTACAGGAGCGCGCAAACAGTTGTGAAAAAACCACGTATTGATCCGTAGGATGTCTGTGCTCCGTCATAAGCATCCGGAAGGGGTACAGGAGTGCGCAGACAGTTGTGAAAAAACTACGCATTGCTACGCGCCCTGGCGCTCCCGCAATGCTCCAAACATTCGCACCTCACCCCGCTGCGGCTGCTCTGGCAGCCTTGCGTTGCTCTGTGCTCATGTTTGGACGCTCGTCAAATGTCCGCAAATGCTCGAGCCAGCTCGGCATTTGCGGCCGCTTGACTCGCTGTTTTTTCACTCCGCGGTCCAGCGGTTTTTGAGCCTGCTCTGCAGGCGGTAGAGTGTATTGAGCGCATCCAGGGGGGTGAGGTTCTGGATGTCGATCTCAGAGAGTTCCTTGAGGACATCCGTGTCCGGTGTCGTGTCGAACAGGGACATCTGGGCCAGGTCGACCTCGTCGTAGTGGACCGGCTTTGCGGTGGTCTTTTTCCCGGAAGAGGCAGCTCCGGAGGCCTCGAAGTTCTGGAGCTTTTCCGTGATGTCGTTGTCCGTGAGCTGGTCGACGATCTCTTTGGCCCGGTCGATGACGATATCGGGGAGGCCGGCCAGGCGGGCGACCTGAATGCCGTAGCTCTTGTCGGCGCCGCCCCGGATGATCTTTCGCAGGAAAATAATATTGTCCCCGCTCTCACGGACCGCGACGCAGTAGTTTTTGACGCCGGGGATCTTGCCCTCGAGCTCTGTGAGTTCGTGGTAGTGGGTCGCGAACAGGGTCTTGGCGCCAAGAAAGCGCCGGTTGCTGATGTGTTCGACGACCGCCCAGGCAATGCTCATGCCGTCGTAGGTCGAGGTGCCGCGGCCGATCTCATCCAGGATCAGGAGGCTTTTGGAGGTCGCATTGCGGAGAATGTTGGAGACCTCGTTCATCTCGACCATGAAGGTGCTCTGACCGCTCCCAAGGTCATCCGTGGCGCCCACGCGGGTAAAGATCCGGTCTGTGACACACAGGCGGGCCTTGTCGGCGGGGACAAAGCTTCCGATCTGGGCCATCAGGACGATGAGGGCGACCTGACGCATGTAGGTGGATTTGCCGGCCATATTGGGGCCGGTGATGATGCATATACAGTTCTTTTTTCCATCCAGCAGCGTGTCGTTGGGGATGAATTCGCCCGGCTGCATCTGCTCGACGACCGGGTGGCGTCCGGCTGTGATCCGGATGGTTCCGCTCTCGTTGAAGACCGGCCTGACGTAACGATTGCGTTCGGCGACAAGGGACAGGGAGGCGTAGACGTCCAGATGGGCCAGGGCGGCTGCAGCCCGCTGAAAATCGCTGATCCTGGCGGCGCAGGCTTCGCGGACGCGGCAGAAGGCGTCGTATTCCAGTGTGTTGAGCTTGTCCTCCGCATTGAGGATGCTGTCCTCCAGCTCCTTGAGGCGCTGGGTAGTATAGCGTTCGGATCCGACCAGGGTCTGTTTGCGGATGTAGTCGTCCGGGACCAGGTCCTTGAAGGAATTGGTGACCTCGAAATAATAGCCGAAAACCTTATTGTATTTGATGCGCAGGTTCTTGATGCCGGTCCTCTCCCGGTCCTGAGCCTCCAGGTCCATGAGCCACTGCCGGCCGTTGTCCCTGGCATCACGCAGGTGGTCGATGTCGGCATCGAAGCCGGGGCGGATCATCCCGCCCTCGCGGATAGTGACCGGCGGTTCATCGACGATGGCCTCCTCGAGAAGCCGGGTCAGGTCGCGGAAGTCTCCGATCCCGTCACGGAGGCGGGCCAGGCCCTCGGAAAACGTGCCCGCGGCATACGTGCCGGCAGGCTCCGCAGCCATATCTGCCGCCGGGAATTCAGCCCGGGACGTCATTGCGCCGCCGTCTACGTCGCCGCCAGTCTGCGGCGTCTGCGTGCCGCCGGGCGCCGCAAAGACCCGCAGGACCTCTTTGACAGGCTCGAACATGCGCAGGGAGTCGCGCAGGGCGATCAGGTCCCGGGGATTGGCGGACTGATAGGAGATCCTGGTCATCAGACGCTCCAGGTCATAGACTGCGCGGAGATATTCACGCAGCTCATCCCGGTCCACACTCTCCCGGCTCAGGGCCTCCACGCAGTCCAGACGGGCCTCGATCTGCGCGCGCTCCGTCAGGGGCTGCTCCAGAAAGCGGTGCAGGAGCCTGGCGCCCATGGCCGTGCAGGTCTTGTCCAGCACCCAGAGAAGAGAGCCGCGCTTTTTCTTGTCGCGGAGGGTCTGGGTCAGCTCCAGATTGCGCCTGGTGGAGCTGTCCAGCAGCATGTATTTGCCGGAGGCATAGGCCCGGATCCGGGTCAGGTTGGCCAGGGCGTTTTTCTGTGTGTCGTAGAGATAGCGCAGCAGAGCGCCGGCGGCCAGGGTCCCCAGGGGAAAATCAGAAAGTCCCAGAGAGAGGAGGGACGCCGTGTGGAAATGCTCCAGCAGGAGTGAGACCGCGGAGGATTCATCGAACATACTGCTGCCGACCGTGCTCACCTGCATGGACAGACGGTCTCTGAGATCCCCCAGGTCCAGACGGCTCATGAGCAGGGCATCGTTGCACAGGAGCTCGGCGGGGCTGTAGCCGATGATCTCGTCGTAGAGCTTGCCTGTGTCCGGTACCTCGGAGACCAGAAAATCGCCGGTGGAGATATCTGCGGCGGCGATCCCAATCTGTCCGGAGGTATAGAAAGCACAGAAAATGTAATTGTTCCGGCCCTCATCCAGCGCGTTCATATCCAGATTGGTACCGGGCGTGACGATCCGGACGACCTCCCGGCGGACAATGCCCTTGGCCGTGCGCGGATCCTCCATCTGTTCACAGACAGCCACCTTGTGCCCGTTTTCCACCAGGCGGGTCAGATAGGAGTCGACCGCGTGATAGGGAACCCCGCACATGGGGGCCCGCTCCGGCAGACCGCAGTTCTTGCCTGTCAGAGTCAGCTCCAGTTCACGCGAGACCGTGACCGCATCGTCAAAAAACATCTCATAGAAGTCTCCGAGACGATAAAAGAGCAGGCAGTCCGGATTTTCGTGTTTGGTGCGCAGATAATGCTGCATCATAGGTGAGAGCTGCGCCATAAATGCCGCATCTTCCGCCATCTGAGCGGAAGATGCGAATTTCGTGTAATCGTAAAGATTTTCCATTGTTAAATCCTGTATTTATACGATCGTTCCGAAGAAATAAAACCCGCGGCATTCATCCAGTCTGACCTGGAGCATTTTCCCGATCAGGGAGGCGTCTCCCGGAACGTGGACCAGCATATTGTTGGACAGGCGGGCCGTGATGTAGCGGTCGTCGCGGACGTTGACCTCCTCGGCGAGGGCCTCCATGGTGCGGCCGGTCAGGCGCTCCGCGCGCCCGTGGGCGGTCTCCTGGACAGCCTTGAGGACCCGGTCGAACATCCTGCTCTTCTCTTCCTCGGGAACCTGGTCGGGCATTTTCGCGGCGGGTGTGCCGGCGCGCTTGGAATAGATAAAGGTGAAGGCATTGTCGAAGCCGACGCGGCGGACGACGTCGATGGTGTCGTCGATGTCAGCGTCCGTCTCGCCGGGGAATCCGACGATGATATCGGTCGTGATGGAGACGTCCGGAATCTGCTCACGGATCTTCTGCGCGAGGGAGATATACTGCTCCTTTGTGTAGTGCCGGTTCATGCGCTGCAGGATCCGGTCGGATCCGGACTGCAGGGGCAGGTGGATGTGGCGGGCAATCTTCGGATTGTCGCGGACGACCCGGATGAGGTCGTCGGACAGGTCCTTGGGGTGGGGCGTCATAAAACGGATCCGCTGCAGCCCTTCGATTTTGCAGACTTCGGTCAGGAGCTGTGCGAAGGTGCAGGGGGTCTCCAGGTCCTTGCCGTAGGAATTGACATTCTGGCCCAGGAGCATGATCTCCACGACGCCGTCGGCCACAAGGCGCTCGCACTCGCGCAGGATCTCCATGGGGGCCCTGCTTCTCTCCCGTCCGCGGACATAGGGGACGATGCAGTAGCTGCAGAAATTGTTGCATCCGAAGGTGATGTTGGTCCCAGACTTGAAGGGGTATTTGCGGGCCACAGGCAGGGCCTCGACGATGCGGTCGGCCCGGTCCCATATCTCAATGACCATGCCCTCGGATTCGAGGGCGCTGCACAGATATTCAGGGAAGCGGTAGAGATTGTGGGTGCCGAAGACCAGGTCGACAAAGCGGTAACTTTTGCGGATCTTTTCGACATTGGTCTTCTCCTGGACCATGCAGCCGCAGACTGCGATCTTCATGCCCGGGCGGTTCTTTTTGAGGTGGCCGGCCCGGCCGAGCCGCCCGAATACGCGCTGGTCCGCATTGTCCCGGACGGTGCAGGTGTTATAGACAAGAAAATCAGCGTCTTCCGACGCTGCCTCCGTAAAACCCGCGCTCTCCAGAATGCCGACGATCTTCTCGGAATCCCGGGCGTTCATCTGACACCCGAAGGTCTCGACGCGGAAGGTCAGTGCGCGGCCCTGCTGTTCCCTGCGGTTTTGGACGATCCTGCGGGCGCGGGCGAGAAACCATGCCTGGCGCTCCGGTTCCGTTTCGGGAGCGGGACTGTTGAGATCGGCCTGCTGGACCAGGTCTTGAAACTGGTTATTGATAGACATCGTATCGCTGTATGTCCTTTCTTTTTTAATGGTTGATGCGCAAATCACGAAATCTGCTTCAAGGGGAGGCAGTCCGGAGGGAGGTTTGTCATTATTTGTGCCGGCCCTGCTTTCGGCGTATCCTGCAGAGAATACGGCGGCCGCGTGGAAAAGGAGGTCACCATTTTTCGGTCACCTGATAGAGCCAGGCGTTTCCCTTTTTGCCGACGCGGTCTAAAACCCCCATTTCGTAGAGAAGGAGCAGGACGGTGGAAAAGCCGTCCCTGCGAAAGCCCGCCGCAGCGGCGAACTGGGCGGATGTAAAAGGCTCCGGGAGATCGGGAGGCACCAGCTGCATGTAATCCTCCGGACATGTGAGGAGCATCCTGTCCTCCAGATAGAGGGGGATGCGCTCGTAGCGGTGGGAGCCGCGCTTCCTGTCCCGGCTCCAGCCGTCCAGGAGGCGGTATTCATCCATATCGATCAGGAGCAGCTCCAGAGAGAGATTGGGATCCTTCAGATAGGGCCGGATGCGGTAGATTTCCCGGAAGGCCTGATAGAAGTTTCCCCTTTTTGGCGACCGGTTCCTCTTGAGCAGTTCTCCGGTATCCGGATCGATCCAGATGACCCATTTCCGGGCGGGAATGGGATAGACGATCCGCACGGGATACAGGGCGAGAAAACAGGACAGCTTTGCGCGCATGGCATCCATATGGGCGGTCTGGATCTCCGTGATCCTCCCGTCGTGATACAGATCGGCAATAAAGCGGTCGATCGGGATCTCCTGGTGGTCCTCATCGGGATCGATATAGTTTTTCAGGACTGCGTGGAGGGTCTTCTCCGACTGCATGCCGATCCCGTGCCGCTGGCGCGGCTGCAGTGTGATGGTGCCGCTGCGGGCCAGGTTAAAGCGCTCCCGCGCCTGCAGGAGATCGGAAGTTTCTGATATGCTCATATCGGTATATCAAAAGAACTGTGATGGGAAAGCCGCCGGTGCTGCCGGAAGGGACCCTGCGTTGAAGCAGCATTCCCTTCCGCAGGCTTTATCATCATAGGTCAACTTTTTATTTGGAGAGATGGCTGCGCACATAGGCGAAGGTGTATTCCTCACCCCGGTCTGCCAGCATGCGGAGCAGTTTTTCCAGGAGCGCGGCGGTCTCGGGATGCATGAACTGACGGGCCCTGCCGCCATCGAAATATCCCAGGGGCGACTGGTCTGTGTAGGCATCCCCCATATAGATCTTGCTGGCCGCGATCCGGTCCATGAACATCTCCACGACATAGCGGCCCGGCATCTTGACGGGAACCAGCGGGGACTCCCCCTCTTTTCCGCGGAGGTTGTAGTCCACCCAGTATTCAAAGTGATGGCGGTTGCGCCCCTTGTGGTGGAGCCAGGAGTTGGAATATCCGATGTCCTCGCGCTCCGCGTTGTTGGGGCTGCGGTTGCCCTGAAAATAGCGGGCCCCGACCCAGAATTCCGTCGGAGAATATTTGGACAGGTCGTGAAGCAGGCCCTGCCGGTAAAGTCCCACTTTCCAGCATCCCTCAAGGACCAGGAGCTTGTGGTGGGTGATGGTCGTCAGGTGCCCTATAAACTTCTCCCTGGTAATGGGCGGCCGGTTCCTGCGGGAAGGCCTGCCGGTGTACATTTTGACGAGCGCGTCCGCGCCGGGCGTCAGAGAGTTGGGCGGGCATTTGCCTGCGGAATCCATCATGTGAGCGTGGCCGCAGCGGGTAGCAGTCCCGGTGGAATGATGCTGGGAATGATTTTCCATGTTATGAAGATCCTTATTAAAAAATGTAAAAACCGGGCTCAGCAGCGCGGCATGCACGCACGTGCTGCAAATAGCGGGTGACTTCTCCCGCTGAGACAGGCTCAGCGGGTCAGACGCCGGATCCTTCGAAGGGCAGCCGGCGTGCGGCCGACAGCTCTCCTGTGCTCTGCATCCGGTGACCGGTGCATGCTGCGGAAGGAAGCGCTGCGCTGATCTTTGAGAAGTGCCGCGCGGGGCATGGAGGCCAGGCGTTCACGCCTGAACTGACGGACGATCGCATCGACATCCAAAACAGCGCGCAGGATGCGGATCGAGCGCGGTGCCGTGCGGACAAAGTGCTGGTCCCCCGGAGTGACAGGTGTCTGTAAAAAGCCCTCTTCTGTCTCTGTGTCCAGGATGACCTTCCAGATGTAATTCGGAGGGAGCTTGGGAAGGGCCAGGGAAAGTTCTTTCCAGTACATATTGACCGCCAGATAGAGGAGGGAGGCGGGCTGGTTTTTCTTTCGCTCCGGCAGGGCGTAATTTTCACAGAAAGCGATGCCGATACTGTGGCTGAAGGGCCCCAGATCCGGCTTCCAGGCCTCCTCTCCGTGGAGGGAGACATCCGGATGGCCGATCCCCAGTGTATCAATATACTGGAAAGGCCGGCTGCTGTGGAAAACAGGGTGGTCTCTGCGGAAGGCGAGGAGGGCGGCGGTGAACGCAGTCATCCCGGCCTTCTCCGCGGAAGGGGTCCAGTCGACCCAGGAGATCTCATTGTCCTGACAGTAGGGATTGTTGTTGCCGCCCTGGCTGTTGCAGCGCTCGTCGCCCTGGTGCAGCATGGGGGTTCCCTGGGCCAGGAGCAGCAGGGTCAGGAAATTGCGCATCTGTCTGCGGCGCAGGGACAGGATCCCCTCATCGTCGGTCTCACCCTCTTCACCGCAGTTCCAGCTGTAGTTGTCCGCGCGTCCGTCGAGGCCGAATTCTCCGTTTGCTTCATTGTGGCGTTCGGTATAGGAGACCAGGTCGGCGAGCGTGAATCCCTCATAGGAGGTCACATAGCGAAGGGCGCCGTGTTCCTCCGGGACAGACAGAAACTCCTTGAGAAAGTCCTGCATCACGTAGTCGTCACTCTTGACAAAACGGCGCAGGAGGGTCTGGAATTCATCGCCGCAGGTGAGCAGATTGGGGAACTGCGCGGGCTTGTGTGCGGCCACCGCCCCGCCTCTGCGGACGGATGCTGCGGCCTGCATCACAGAAGTTCCATTGGAATCCTCCGCGGGACTATCTTTCTGATCTTCCGGCGCCAGGGTCTGCGGACGGAGGTTTTCCAGGTTCTCGCTGTAGAGCTGGTCCTCGGCTTCGAGCGCCTCCCTGAGCTGGTCAAAGGGGAAGCTCCCGCACAGAAGGGCCGTGTCCTCCAGGGAGGGGGCGGAGGCGATCGCTTCCGCGGACAGGGTGTGTCCCAGAAGGCGGAAGCCGTCCACACCGTAGCGCTCCACATACCAGGTCAGAACGTCGATCTGCTGGGCGGCCTGCATGCCTTTGTCAAAAAAGATCTGCAGCAGGACACGGATGCCGGCGCTGTGAAGGGCGCGGATCATCCGGGCAAATTCCTCCTGGTTTCCGTAATCCGGGCGGAGGGCGTAGTAAAGTCCCCTGCCGAACCCCCAGTAGTTGGGGCGCTCCTTCATGTCCCGGAGCGGGTCGCCCTGGGGACTGACGGGCCAGGCGCCGAGTGCCTCCTGCATGGTGCGGAAGGGTCTGGTGCGGTTCCTGTCGGGAAGGGGCATGTAGACAGGCATGATCTCAACGGCGGTGATCCCCAGGTCCTTCAGATAGGGGACCATGGCGGTCACGCCGGCAAATGTCCCGCGGCCGGGAAAGGACGCAGGCATGGCGGCGGTCAGGCCTTTGACATGCAGACTGTAGACGACCTGGTCCTGCCAGGATGCGGGCGGCAGAGGGCGCTCGGGTCCGTCGGGGAACAATTCCCGTACCCTGAGCGGCGCACAGCAGCAGGCTGTCACCTCGACAGCCCCGGTCTCTTCTTTCCCGGATCCGGCGGGCAGGAAATCGCCGGCAGCCTCGATCCGGATGCGGCGGATACCTGTGGCGTGCGGATCCGGTACCCACAGATCGCCGTTCCGGTAGCGGTACAGCCACTCCTCTGCATGGAAAGGACTGATCCGTACAGAATAGACGCGGCCGGTCCTGTATTCTTCTGTCAGCGGGATATAAACGGTCTTACCGTCCGGAATATGGATCAGCTGCAGGCCATGCGCCTGACTGTCCCGGAACACGGCACTGAAGATCACGCTGTCTCCATGTGCCCTGATGCAGGGCCGGTCCGCATGGGCCGGAACAAATGTAATCGTACGCGTCAAAATCAGCTTCCTCCTGTTCTCTGTCCGGTTATGTTCGGCGGCTGGTTCTGTTCTCCGACTGCGGACGATACCTTCGGCACGCCCAGCATAAGAATCACTTATAAAAAATACCAATAAGCCTTCTAATCATTCTATCATACGTGTCAATGCGGATACTATATGCCGCAGAGCTGCCGGACCGCTGCGAAGATCAAAAGGGTATTGCACAGACGGTCTCGCAATTCGAGATATTTTTTCGCGGCTTTTTCGTGAAAAACTCGGGTTGAACGGCGTACGCCCCTTTCGCGAAGCGAATTATCATCCCGCAAAAAAACTCGAAGAACCGTCCCTTTGGCACTAAGCTATGCTATAAAAAAGGCTCCAGAAAGCGGGAGGGCGCAGCGGGTCTGTCCGCGGTTCCTTCCAGGCAGGTGAGGACCAGCACTTTTTTCGCGCGGGTCATGGCCACATACAGGAGCCGGCGCTCCTCCTCGAGCTGGTCCGACGACAGGGCTCTTCTGGAAGGGACATTCCCCTCATTGAGGTCTGGGATAAAGACCGTGTCAAATTCCAGCCCCTTGCAGGCATGCATGGTCAGGATGCGGACGCGCCGGGGACTGTCCTTATGGATTTCCGCTTCCTCCCTCTCCGCATTCTGCACGGGGATGTCCTGCGTCCGGCCATCCTCCTCCGGTTCCGGGTCCGGGTCCTGCTGTAGGCGCTCCTGCAGGCAGCGGTACCAGGCTGTGCTGTCAGGATAAGAGGCGGCAGCTTCGCCGAGTGAATCGAGAAAACGGCGGATCCGGTGCGCGCTATCCCGCCGGCGCCGCGAATCCCGGCCTGCCTTCTGCGCATATGTCTGCAGGGCCCAGTCCCGATAGCCGATGGAATCCATCAGATATCGAAAAGAATAAGCGGGCGACAGGCGTTGCAGCAGGAACAGGTCATCCATCATCTCTTCAACGGTATCCCGGTCAAAGACTGTGTACTGCAGAATGCGTTCCCGGGTCATGACCTCATCCGTCAGAAAGCTTCCGGACAGGAGGCGCTCCGGCCTGTTTATGATCCGGACCAGGTCCTTTCGCCGGGCGCCCCCGCTTCTCAGATCCTGCCCGGCCCGGTAATAGGCGGTCAGATCCAGCAGGACCTGCCTTTCCGAAGTCTCAGCCCTGCGCGTGCGGCGAACTGTCTCATCTGCGTCGAAAGGGATGCCGCGGTCCTGCAGCACCTGCAGAAAGGAGGACGCCCCGGCATGTGTGCGGAAAATGACAGCTGCCAACGAATCCGTCTCCCAGGTCAGTTCCTGCAGGGCATTGGCGATATATTCATACTGCAGCCTTCTTCCGGTAAAGAGCCTGCAGGAAAAGCTGCCCTCCTCCTGCGCCCCCGCCCGCAGGTCTTTGACGATGCGGGACCGGTTGCGGCTGATCAGGGCGCCGGCCGCGCGCAGGATGATCGCCCCGCACCGGTAGTTGACCGTCATGGAGATCCGGCGCGCCCTGTCGCCATAATCCTCCAGAAAACGCCGCATGGTCGACGG
>OCTW011580966.1_pt1 | contig 14002 bp, 11 predicted proteins | sample 1539671 | NCBI WGS metagenome assembly OCTW01 (sample SAMN02144230, study PRJEB22623) | gut metagenome | biome: sheep rumen | host: Ovis aries | place: New Zealand | reverse complement strand
AAAAGCAGAAAAGCGGAAAATTCAGGAATATCAAAAAATGGTTTTCCAACCTCACCGGATTGATGTATAATACGCTTTCGCGACAGATTCAAAGCTAACAATAAAGAAGGAACACTCAATGCATAAAATGGCGGACAAGAAGGAACTGTTCGGAAAAGCACCGGTGCCGGCTGCACTGGCAACCATGGCGGTTCCCACCATTATCAGCCAGGTCATCAACCTGGTATACAATATGGTCGATGCATTCTTTATCGGAAGAACCGGCAATTCCTATATGGTGGCAGCGGTCTCACTGACGCTGACCCTCGTCATGATGAATACAGCCCTGTCCAACCTCTTCGGTGTGGGCGGCGGCAGCCTTGTTGCCCGTCTGATGGGCGCTTCCAGAGATGAAGAGTGCAAAAAGGTCAGCGCCTTCAGCCTGTACGGGGCAGGCCTTCTTTCCTTGACCTATGCGCTTCTGATGGGCCTGTTCATGCGGCCGGTGCTGTTCTTCCTGGGGGCATCCGGGGAAACCATCACCTACGCCAGCCAGTATACGATGCTCGTCATTGTACTGGGCAGCTTTTTCAGCATGGTTGCCATGACGACGGCACACCTGCTGCGCAATGCGGGGTATTCCTCTCAGGCGAGCCTCGGACTGAGCATGGGCGGCCTGCTGAATATCGGCCTGGACCCGCTGTTCATGTTTGTGCTCCTGCCCAAGGGACAGGAAGTCATCGGCGCCGCGCTGGCAACGCTTTTGTCCAATATGATTTCCTGGGGCTATCTGCTGTTCACATTCTGGAAACTGACCAAAACCGCACCGCTGAGCATCCGCCCGGGAGATGCGCTGAAGGCACAGAAGGAAAGCATGCTGCAGGTGTTTTCGGTGGGCATCCCTTCCGCCCTTTTGACGGGGCTGTTTGACCTGGCCAATGTCTTTGTGAATATGCTGGCCTCTGCGCACAGCGACTTTGCCCTTGCCGGAATGGGAATTGTCATGAAGGTGGAGCGGATTCCCAATGCGATCAATGTGGGCATCTGTCAGGGCGCCATGCCGATCATTGCCTTCAACTATGCCTCCGGGGACAGAAAGAGAATGAGAAACACCATTAATACGGCCAGGCTGTGGGGCCTGTCCGTCTCTGCTGTGTCCATCCTGTTCTTCCAGCTCTTTGCGGGTTCGGTGACCCAGGTGTTTATGAGTACAAAAGGCGGGAACGTTGAAAACGCGCTCAGGACGATCGCCTATGCGACACTGTTCCTGCGCATCCGGTGTCTGGCCTCTCCGGTGCAGTTCATCAACTACCACACCTCTTACTGCATGCAGGGAATGGGCTTTGGAAAAGCGACGATCATTCATTCTGTATTCCGCCAGCTGGTCTTCTACATTCCGCTTCTGTTTATTCTGGACCATTTCTTCGGGGAAAGGGGCCTGGCCTGTGCGCTGCCCGTCGGAGAGCTGTGCGGTGCCATTTTCGCCCTCTGGCTCATGTACGGCCATCTGAAAATTGGAGAGATGAAGACTCAAAAGACAGAAAAATAAAAGGCATCCGGATGGATGCCGAGAGTGCCGCCCTTCGGGCGGCATTTTATATATGAAGGAGATAGGGGGACAGCGCAACTGCAAAAATCAGGGAAGGAAGCAGATTGGCTACGCGGATTTTTTTGCCGAAGAGCAGGTTGAGGCCGACGCAGAAGATGAGGATGTTGCCCACCAGGGAGAGCCCGGAAAGGCCGGTATCAGAGAGCCTGGGCCCGAGAATGCCGGCCAGGAGGGTGACAGAGCCCTGGAACAGAAACAGGGGAATGACTGAAAAAACGACGCCTTTTCCGAGGGAGGCGGCCATGGCCATGACGATGATCAGGTCCAGGATGCCCTTGGTAATGAGCAGAGAATAATCGTGGTACAGGGCGTCATTGATGGGACCGATGATAGCCATAGCGCCGATGCAGATGGTCAGGGACGCGCTGACGAAGCCTTCAATGAATCTGGGATCGCGTTCGGAATGGCTTTTGACCTTGAGCCAGGCGCCGAACTGCTCGGTCCGGTCTTCAATGTCCAGAACCTCTCCGATGAGACCGCCCAGGACCAGGGAGAGGACGATCAGTACAGAGCCCTGTGCGCTCAGCGTCCCTTCTTCGATCCGGAGCATTTTGGCAAAGGTGCCGCCTGCACCGATAAAGACCGTGGACAGGCCGCAGGCGCAGGTCATGATATCGCGAAAGCGGGGCTTGAGGGCAGATCCGAAGAGCATGCCCAGAATGCCGCCCAGGATTACCAGGGCGGAATTGATGATAGTTCCGAGACCGATCACTTTGTTTCTCCAATCTTCAGTGTAAAGGATGTATAGTCCTGTCCCAGATCCGGGGTCATGCTGCGCAGGTAGATCGGGAAGAATCCGGGAAAGGAAATGAGCGTTTTATAGAGGGCGTCCTCGCTGGAAAAGCCGGTCAGGTCGCCTGCAAAATAGGCGGTATTGAGCCTGGCCAGATACTCAGTGAGCTCGGCGCGGTCCTCGCGACCTGCAAAGAGCGTGTCGCTGCCTTTCTGGCTGGTAAGCATGAAATACTGCCGGGACCGCTTGGCAAATTCCAGGAGGGCGGGATCCGAGAACGCATTGGCCCTTGCCCAGGCAGATACGTCAACCGGCACCGTTTCATAGAGCAGCTCGGAGGAGCTGAGACGGAGGAGGCCGTAGCGGTTAGGGGAAACCGCCATGGCGGAGGTGACGATCTCAGGAAAGGGAGAGGCCAGGGTATGCTGAATATGCATGTGTCCGCTCAGGTTGAAGAGGACGCCGAACTCTTCAAAAAGGGACTGGAGCGGCTTTGCATTCCCCATCTGAAAGCCGTCCGTGAAAAGGCTGTTGTGTCCCATGAGAGTCTGGTGGCTGATTCCGATCACCTGCTTTCCCTGCACTTCCGGCATGGAAAGCACCTCCCGGGCCCAGGCAAGGGTGGCCGGCAGCAGAACGCCGGGAGCGGTGGCGGTATTGACATCGATGAACAGGAGCAGGACGTCGTCCATGACAACGGCATAGCTGAGGGAGGATGGGTCCCTGGAAAGGGCCTGATCCAGTCCGTAGGCATGCCAGATGGCGGCAAAAGCCTCTGCATCGGCGCTGGGGACACGCTCGAAATGATCGCCTTCAAACCGGGCAGCATTGGCGCTGTAGAGATCGTGATTGCCCGGCATCACGTAGACAGGGATGCCGCTCTGCGGCAGAACGCGCAGGCGCTCTTCCAGAGCCCGGTGGCTTTCCAGGGCGCCGTTGAAGGTGAGATCGCCGGACAGCAGGACGGCATCCGGACGAAGCTCCAGCATTTCGGCAATAAACGCCTGGGTCAGGGGCTCGCAGTACTGGGTGTATTTCCCGTCCCCCGCGGCGAGCATCCGGAGAAAATAACTCCCATTGTCGGTCAGCTCAGGGGAAATGTAATGCAGGTCCGTGGCATGGACCAGAGTAAGCGGCTGCGCCAGCGCCAGGGCAGGCAGGAGCAGCAGAAGAGCGAAAAAGAAAAGAGATTTGGGCATAGGGGTCCTCCTTATAATCGCTTATTTTAGCGACTGCGCTTCGGAAACGCAAGATTCATTGACAAATCTCTGGCCGGATGGGATAATTGGCCGGAATACGGGAGGGAATTTGACGATGAAACGGCTTGGAATCTGGCTTCAGAATCATCTGCTGGCGCTGAGCGGCTACGCTGCCGGCATAGTATTTTTTGTGCTGTTCCCATTGTATTTTCACGATGCATTTTTTGACATCAACCGCTGCAAAGTGAATCTCATGTACCGGGCAGTGCCCGGTGTGCTGGCCGTGTTTGCAGTGGGGCTCTTGATCGCCCCCCGGAAGAGCCGGAAGGTCCCGGTTTCGCTGCTTCTGCCGTCTCTTGCCTTTTTGGCGGTTCTGGTGATCAGCTGCGGACGGGCCGGCTTTGAAAAGGCTGTGCTTCTGGGCAGTGAGGGCAGACACTGCGGGCTGTACTTCTTTGCGGTGTCCGTGGCTGGATGCGTGATTCTGTCCGCCAGCGGGATCCGGCTGCGTCCGGTCCTGTATATGGCCGCTGCAGCCGGGTCGGCAGTGGCAGTTCTTGGAATTTTCAATGTGCTGGGGCGGGATCCCCTGCAGTTTTATGAGGGCATTGCAAAGGGACAGGAAAGGATGTTCCTGTCCACCATCGGACACTTTGACTTTTATGGAACCTATCTGCTGCTGATGCTTGCCCTGTCTGCCGGGCTTTTCGTAACCGGGACAAGGACAGAACAGGTTGTTTTTGCACCCGTTTCCCTGATCCTTCTGTGCGGCTCACTGGCTGCGAGGACGGACAGCGTGCTTCTTGGGCTGTATGCTGCGGGACTTGCCCTTTTGTTTCTGTCGGGGCGCAGCTGGATGCAGATGATGCGCGCCTGCCTGTTTCTGTCCGCAATCTGCCTGTGCGCCGTTCTGGTGCCGCCGCTGTACCTGAAATATTCCCGCTTTTCCATCCAATTTGGAGGATTGTACCGCTTATTTACAAAAGGAATGGGATTGGGAGCAGGTGCAGCATTTGCCCTTCTGGGGCTGGTTTTTGCAGGCCTGTCCAGGCGCTTTAAACCGCTTGGTGCCGGCCGCCTGTGCCTTCTGGGACTGGTCCTGGCCCTGCTGGCGGCCCTGGTCCTGGCTGCCCTGATGGTCCGCGCGACGAAAACGGGAAGCCCGGCCGAACTGTGCCTGAATGATGCCTTCGGCAGCCGGCGCGGATATATCTGGATTCGAGGCGTCAGAGCGTACCGGGATTATACGCCCCTGGACCGCATTTTCGGAAGAGGGCTGGACCTGACGAAGCGGATTACCCGGCCGTATATTGAAAACGCGGCGGAGGAAAAGCTTTCCGGCGGGGTATACAACGATGCCCACTGCCAGCCGCTTCAGCTGCTTCTGACCTGCGGTGCCCTGGGCATGAGCCTGTTTCTGGCTCACTACCTGCAGCTGTGCACCCTTCTCGTGCGGCATGCGCCGGAGGATTCAGAACTGACCTGCCTGGCGGCAGCGATGGCGGCCTACCTGGTGGTCCTTCTGATCAATGTCACCCAGCCCATCCTCATCGGCATTTTCTTTGCCCTGAGCGGCCTGACGATAGCGCGGCTGTGCCAGACAGAAGGGACGGCCTGAGGAAGGATAAAGAACAGAAAAATAGAACATAAGGAATACCACAGAATCAGCACGATAGAGAAGCGCTTCCGTACGGGGGCGCTTTTTTTAGAAGTAGAGCCGGCGGAGGGATTCGGGCATGGAATTGAACATCATCCAATACTGATATTGACATCTTCCGAACAGAAATGCTATACTTCTAAACGCGGCTGCCGCCGCAATATAGAATCAGGAGATGATCTCATGGAAAGGATCAAGACCCTTAAGACGCGCAACCTGTGCGAGAGCGCCAAGAATGGCGGATGCGGCGAGTGCCAGACTTCCTGCCAGTCCGCCTGCAAGACGAGCTGCGGTGTGGCCAATCAGCCGTGCGAAAACAAGAAGCAGTAAGCAGTGCGAGAGCCGCCTGAGGGCGGCTTTTTTCTGTATCTTAACCAATGGAGAAATGCTTTTATGATACATCAGTATAAATTGAACGGCTGCAATATCGTTCTGGATACGGTTTCGGGTGCCATTCACAGCGTGGATGAGGTGGCCTACGATATCATTTCCATGTATAAAACCCATTCGGAAAATGAAATCGCAGAGGAAATTCTCAAGCGCTACGGGGACAGCGTGACCCGAAAAGATGTGGAGGAGTGCCTGGAGGACATCGCTCAGCTGGAGGCAGATGGGCAGCTCTTTACACAGGACAACTATGCGGACATGGCCGGCACGCTCAAAGAGCGCAGCGGCGATGTGGTCAAGGCGCTGTGCCTGCATGTGGCCCATACCTGCAACCTGAACTGCGCCTACTGCTTTGCCTCGCAGGGGCGCTTCCACGGGGAGCGGGCGCTCATGTCCTTTGAAGTCGGGAAACAGGCGCTGGACTACCTGGTGGCCCATTCCGGCACGCGGCACAACCTGGAAGTGGATTTCTTCGGGGGAGAGCCGCTGATGAACTGGGATGTGGTGAAGCAGCTGGTTCACTATGCCCGCAGCATTGAGAAGGAGGCAGGGAAAAATTTCCGCTTTACCCTGACCACCAACGGGATGCTCATAGATGACGATGTCATTGATTTTGTGAACCGGGAAATGAGCAATGTCGTGCTCAGCCTGGACGGACGCAAGGAAATCCACGACCGCCTGCGGGTGGACTATAAGGGTGAGGGCAGCTATGACCGGATTGTGCCCAAATTCCAGAAGCTGGTGAAGGCCAGGGGAAATACCCGGTACTACATGCGGGGAACGTTCACCCATGCCAATCCGGATTTTACAAAAGACCTGTTCCATATGGCGGACCTGGGATTTACAGAGCTGTCCATGGAGCCGGTAGTGTGCGCGCCGGATGATCCCGCCGCACTGACGCCGGAGGACATTGAAATCGTCAAGGATCAGTATGAGATCCTGGCGCTGGACATGCTGCGAAGGGAAAGGGAAGGAAAGCCCATTACCTTCTACCACTATATGATCGATCTGGAAGCCGGCCCGTGCATCTATAAGAGGCTTTCCGGATGCGGCTCCGGAACCGAGTACATGGCTGTGACGCCGTGGGGCGATCTGTATCCCTGCCACCAGTTTGTAGGCGATTCCGCGTATAAGCTGGGAGATGTATGGCAGGGGGTGACCAATACGGCGCTGCGGGAGCAGTTCCGTGCCTGCAACGCCTATTCCCGTCCGGACTGCAAGGACTGCTGGGCTAGACTGTACTGCTCCGGCGGCTGCGCGGCCAATGCCTATCATGCCAGCGGGTCCATTTCCGGCATCTATAAGCCGGGCTGTGAGCTGTTCAAAAAGCGGATGGAGTGCGCGATCATGATGAAAGTCGTGGAAGCGGGACTGGGACAGGAAGAAGAAAGCGAGAAGTAAATGTCAAAAGGCTGCCAGACGGCAGCCTTTTGCTATTTTTTGTCAAGGATGCCGTAAGGCACGACCGAAGGTCGCTTGTCCTTGATAAATGGGGACTGCTCTGGTATGCGGAACAGTGGATCTGAATTGCGGAATGACTGCTTTTGTTTGCGGAATAATCAATCGATTGCAAAAAATGGTACCCCAGAAGAGCGCTCGAATGGATGGGCAAAGATCGTCCAGATGCAGAGGAATCAGAATAAAAAACCCGCCGGAGCGCGGCGGGAAAATCCGAGAGAGATCATGTGTCAGAGGAGGGCTCCTGTGTCCGGAGAAAACGCCAGAGCGTGGTTCTGCTGATGCCGAGCTGCTTGGCGGTGAGCGTCTGATTTCCCCGGTTGTCAGACAGGACGCGGCGGACAATTTCCGAATCGATGTCATTAAGGCTTCTGTTCCGATAGGGAATGCCGCCTGTGAATTCCTGGGGAGGGGCATCCGGACTGAGCATCTTTTCCTTTCGCAGCACCTCGAAACAGGCGTTGGAAGAGATGTAGTACGACTGGGTTTGAATGGCCAGCTCATGCAGGACGTGCTTGAATTGAGTGTAATTGTTGGGCCAGGAGTAATGGACAAGCTGCTCCATGGCGCCGGGATCAAAGCCGGTGATCTGCTTTCCGAGCTCCAGATTGAGGCTGCTGATATACAGATAGGCAAGGGAGGGAAGCTCATCCGGACGGGAGCGCAGAGAGGGCAGATGCAGAAGCAGGCATCCGATTCCGGAGGCAAACTGCTGGATGCGCTGCGGGACGGGCTGGCCCTCGGCCTGCGTGCAGGAAAAAAGGAGCCAGATGCGCTTGGCCAGACCGGTCTCTGCAATATTGTACATGAGGATGGGCCACTGGGCATCGCTCAGCATATCCAGATTCTGGAAAAAGACCACCTGGTCCCGCCCGGCCAATGGGGAAGCGTGATGCTCAAATAGATATTCCCAGGTTTTATCATCCATATGTGCACAGTCGACGACAGCCAGAGGCTTGTTGACCAGGCGGCTGCGCAGGTAAAGGGCGCGGGCGATCTGCTCCCTTCCGGTTCCGTTTTCGCCCAGGATGAGAACGCTCTGTCGGGATTCGGCGATGCCGGGGAGCTGTTCTTCCAGCTCTCCCATGGCACCGCTGATGGCATAAAAGCTGTTGAGAAAGAGCTGCTCGCATTCCGGACGGTCCAGGAAACGAAGCCCGAGTCTGCCTGCCCGGGTGGGAATCCTGGCAGCCTGGCTGCGGAAGGTGAAAGCGGGGTGACCATCAAAGGAAATCTTCTGGGCATTGACGGTGTAGAGCTCGTCCTGCTCCTGATGATAGAACTGCAGGGAGGTGCCGAGCTTGAGCCGGTGAAGGCGCTGGCGCATGGCAGCCAGAAGTTCAGGAGAGGGAGGGGTTCTGGTGTAGTGCAGGATGGTGCCGTTTTCGTCCAGCACGGTGGCGCTGGCTTCTTCTTCCCGAAGGAGCAGGCTGAGAAAGGCATTGCGCCGGCGCATGCGCTGGAATACCTGCCCGATGGATTGTGCCTGCTGGAGAGCATCGTGCAGACTCTCCTCGCCGGAGGCGATGAGGAAAGCGGAAAAGCCCAGTTCCCGTGCAGTGCGGTGAGAAATCGCATCGCAGACCACGGCCTGAATGGACAGTTTTTTGAGGCGCATAAGCGTGTCGCGCACCTCTTCCTGGCTGTTGACCGTCAGGATATCGATGCGGTAGCGCAGCATGTCGCAGAGAATGTGGGCCGGCTCCGTGATACTGGAAAAGCCGACGACGGCACAGCGGCCGGAGTATTTTTCAGCCAGTCGAATGGTCCGCAGCACATCGTACACCGAAATGGCAATATCGATGACAGGCACGTTGGTGACGCTTCGGATCAGCTTGGCGGTTCCGCCGCGGCTGATGATAGCGTCATATTCCGTCTCCTCGCAGAGCTGACGGACGATTTGGGCCCCTTCTTCAAGATCGCCGATGCGGACGTCCAGTTCTATGGAAGGGAAACTGTCGGCAGCATGCATGAGTACAGTACGCATGGATTCATAGGGTGCAATGCCCAAGATGCGGATAGAAGAAAGAGACATAGCAGCCTCCCGATAGATAGAGATAGGATAGCTCTATTATAACGGAAGGCTGAAAAATTGTACAGTTTCTGAACAGCCCGGATCAGATTGAATGAATGAATTAAAAGACAATAGTTTCAAATCAAAACAGATGGGGAGACAAGGGGCAGAACAAGGCAGTGCGCAGGAACGATGCTGTGTTTTGCCTGTTCGTTTCGGATAAATGGGTTCTTGTTCGCTTGCGGGAACATGCCGGCGAGCCGGAATTTATAAGTCTGTGCTTTTCGTTACGCTGTAAAGAGTTACTCTTTCCGGTCTGAAATCCATCTGAACCTCCCAGAACTCAACGCCTGCCTCTGCCGCATCCGTGAAGGTTTGTGGCACCTCTTCATAGTGCGTTGACCTCAGCCGTTCTTTCTTCTCTGTAATACGATACTGGAAAACCTGCAGAAAGACAGCCTTCTCATGATCCTTAAGAGATCCGGCAAGCTCCTTAAGGTGCTTAACCATCCTGTCTGTTGAAGAAAACGGTTTGGGCGGAAGCGTCTTGATATCCTTTCCGTACTTTACATTAATCGTTGTCAACGGAGTCTTTACTTCCAGATATGTATCTCCAACTTTGAAATCCAGCTTGGATATGCCAAGATTTACCTCTCTCTGAACACTGTCGAAATCAGAAACGATCTCATCCAGATCGTGTTCGTTAAAGAAGTACTCTAGCGTGTTTTGCTGAACGTTTCTACAATACAGATAAAGTAGCGGAGGAACAACCGTAGGATAGGAGAGAAGAGGTGCACAGATTTCTTTGTAAGACAACACAATAATTTTGCGATCACAAAAGTAAATGTGACAGTGAATATTCCCGAGGAGGAATACTCACTGTTTTTTTATAATCAGTTAAAAACTGCTTTTTCAAAATCCGTTTCATCCTTTTTATAAAACAGCGCAGGAACAACATAAATGCACCCTGCAGATGGATCTGTGCTGGAAAGAAATTCTGGAACATTCTACTTGCAGAATGTTACAAATCGAAACATACCGTTTGAAACAATATGACACAAGTTTCAAAATTAAACATTTTTCCAGAAGGAGCGGCTTTCTCTTTTTTTTGCCAGGCCATATAGTTAAGGCAATCTTGAATGCGGAGTTGGATGACATGATAGATCTGTTTATTGTGGCAGATGACTTCACAGGAGCATTGGATACCGGTGTACGCTATGCGTCCAGAGGGGTCCGGACGAAGGTGATTACCAACCCGGATGTGGATTTGACACAGGTCAGGGATGCCAGTGTTCTGGTGATGGATGCGGAGACACGTCATCTGCAGCCTCTTCAGGCTTATGAAACCGTATATGATATGGTCGACAGGGCGTCCAGGGCGGGCGCCAGATACTATTACAAAAAGACGGATTCTGCACTGCGCGGGAACATCGGGGCAGAACTGACGGCGGTCAGAGATGCGTTGGGATGCAGAGCGGTCCCGTTCCTGCCGGCATTTCCGGAGATGGGCCGTAAAACGGCAGGCGGCATTCACTATGTGGACGGTGTACCGGTATCTCAAAGTGTGTTTGGGAGAGATCCGTTCGAACCGGTGACGGAGTCGGAAGTGCCGCGGCTCATTGCGCAGCAGTGCAGCACACCTGTGCAGGTGCTCACGGCGGATGTGAAGGCATCTGCACTGCGTGAAATGGAAGGAATCCTTCTGTTTGATGCGGAAACGGACGAGGATCTCCGCTCTGCAGGAAAGCAGCTTCAGGAAGCGGACATGCTTAATGTGGCGGCCGGATGCGCGGGATTCGGGGCCGTAGAGCAGGAGCTTTTGGGACTCGTAGGAAACACGGATCGGGAAATGCCAAAGGTGCCCAAAGGCCTTACGGTGATCTGTGGAAGCGTAAATCCCATTACGCAGCGTCAGCTGGATCTGGCAGAGGAAAATGGGTTTGCAAGGCTCCGGCTGTCCAGTGCGCAGAAACTGACGCCGGGATGGGCTGAGACTCCGGAAGGGCAGCAGGTGATTGAACGCTGGCGTCAGAAGATCCGGGACAATCCATACTGCATTATTGATGCAAACGATGCTGATGGCAACCAGAAGACGGCTGCGTGGGCAGCTGAGCATGGACTGTCCGTCGAGGATATGCGGGTTCGGATTTCAAGTGTCCTCGGCGCTGTTCTGGCACAGCTTTTCCGGGAGGAGGGGCTGGGACTGCTCCTGATTACCGGCGGGGATACGCTGCTGCAGTGCATGCATCAAATGGATGTCAATGAAATGGAACCCCTGTGCGAAGTTTTTCCGGGTGTCGTGCTTTCCCGGTTTGAGAAGAATGGGAAAGACCACCTGCTGATTTCCAAGTCCGGGGGCTTTGGGGAAGAAGAGCTGCTTCTCAAACTGAAAGATATGATTGAACGGCAATAAGCTGTTTATCAATATGGACAAAACAGGAAAAGGAGAATGGACATGCTTGATCGTTACAATCTGAAGATGCCGCATGCGGTGTACGGCGGCGAAAATGCGATGGACAATATTACGGATATCATCCGTGCGACCGGCGCCAAGAAGGTTGCCATGTTTACAGATCCCGGAATTGAAAAGACAGGACTCTTTGCGCTGCCGGAAGCAGCTGTAAAGGCGAGCGGTGTGGAATACTATGTCCTGGACGACCTGAAGCCGGAGCCGGATTACATGACCGTGCAGAAGCTGATTGATGACTTCAAGCGTCAGGGCGCAGACCTGATCGTAGCCTGCGGCGGCGGCAGCGTAATGGATTCGGCCAAGCTGGCCAGCATCCTGGTTACGGATGAATACGGCGTTAAAGAACTGCTGGACACCCCAGGCCGTGCCAAGAAGTGCGTGCCGATCGTGCTGATCCCCACCACGGCCGGAACCGGCGCGGAAGTGACGCCCAATGCCATTGTGGCAGTTCCGGAGCGGGAGCTCAAAGTCGGCATTGTCAATGAAAACATGATTGCCGATTATGTCATTCTGGATGCCAGGATGATCAAGAATCTGCCCAGATCCATTGCTGCAGCCACGGGTGTGGATGCGCTGGCACACTGCATTGAATGCTATACCAGCAACAAGGCCAATCCACTCAGCGATACCTTCGCACTTCACGGACTGGACCTGATCATCAACAATATCATTCCGGCCTGTGATGATCCGGAAGCCATGGATGCCAAGAATGCCATGCAGATTGCAGCGTTCTACGGCGGTCTGGCGATTACGGCCAGCGGCACAACCGGAGTGCATGCGCTGTCCTATCCTTTGGGCGGCAAGTATCATATTGCGCATGGCGTCAGCAATGCCATGCTGCTGGTGCCGGTCATGAAGTTTAATGAGCCGGTCTGCCGGGAGCGCTTTGCCCAGTGCTATGACCGCTGCGCCCATGACGGCAGCCAGTGCAAAACCAATGAAGAGAAGAGCGCCTGGATTATCGCCAAGCTGGATGAGATTGTAAAGCACCTGGATATCCCCACCAGCCTGCAGTCCTTCGGTGTTCCGGCCAGCGATCTGGAAGGCCTGGTTAATGCCGGCATGCAGGTAACCCGTCTTCTGGTCAACAATATGCGCGAAATCACTGCAGACGACGCCCGTGAAATTTACAAGCAGGTTCTGTAAACAGCAAATAGGAGGAAACTGAAATGAAAAAGGTTGAAATCAAAGGCATTATCCCGCCGATCCTGACCCCTATGAATGAGGATGAAAGCCTCAATCTGAATGAGCTGCGCGTGCAGATCGAGCGCCTCCTGGCGGGCGGCGTTCATGGCCTGTTTGCTTTCGGCACAAACGGTGAAGGCTATATCCTGAGCGAAAATGAAAAGTATGAAGTGCTGGAAACCATGATCGACCAGGTCAAGGGCAGAGTGCCGGTCTATGCCGGAACCGGCTGCATTTCCACCAGGGATACCATCCGTCAGAGTGTTCAGGCCGAGAAACTGGGTGCGGACGTGCTGTCCATTATCACCCCCAGCTTTGCAGCGGCTTCCCAGAAGGAACTCTATGATCACTATGTTGCCGTAGCCAAGCATGTAAACATCCCCATCATCCTGTACAACATTCCGCCCAGAACCGGCAACAAGCTGCTCCCGGAGACGGTTCGGGATCTGATCCGCGACGTGGATGTCATCGTAGGTGCCAAGGACTCCAGCGGAGACATCGAGAACCTGAAGGCCTATATCCGCCTGACCAAGGAGCTGGACAAGGATGTTGCCATCCTGGCCGGCAACGACGGTGCGATCCTGACCTGCCTGAAGGAAGGCGGCGCAGGCGGCATCGCCGGACGGGCCAATATCTGGCCGGCAACCGTAGCCTCCATCTATGACCGCTTCATCGCAGGCGACCTGGAAGGCGCACAGAAGGCGCAGGATGCCATTGCGGTTCTGCAGAGTGTATTCAAATTTGGAAATCCCAACACCATCATCAAGAGGGCAGTTGAGGAACTGGGCTATCCGGTAGGCAAGTGCCGTGCACCGTTCAATTATGTGCCGGAAGAGGGCCTGGCTGCTCTGCATAAGGTGTTGGAAGAGAACAAAGCGCTTGGGCTTCACTGAGCATGACATGATCAAATCAGGAGGAAATGACAATGATTGAAAGACCTATTCTTGGAATCAGCATGGGCGATCCCTTTGGCAATGGCCCGGAAATCACGGTAAAGGCTCTGAATGACAAAGACCTGTACAAACGCTGCCGTCCTCTGGTTGTGGGCGATAAATCGGCCATGGACTATGCTCTTGCGGTTGCGAAAAAGGTAAGTGGCATTGAGCTTGGACTGAATATTGTCAAGGAACCCGAAGAAGGCAAATATGAGTATGGCACCATTGACCTGATCGATATGGGTCTTCTGCCGGCAGAGAGCATTCCCAATACGCTCAACGAGGACGAGCCGAAGCCCTTCGGCATCGGGCCCAGCGAACTGGGCGGAGAGTCTTCTTTCCAGTATGTTGTCAAGGTGATTGAACTGGCCATGGC
>OCTW013381298.1_pt1 | contig 14003 bp, 7 predicted proteins | sample 1539671 | NCBI WGS metagenome assembly OCTW01 (sample SAMN02144230, study PRJEB22623) | gut metagenome | biome: sheep rumen | host: Ovis aries | place: New Zealand | reverse complement strand
GCCTGATGCAGTACTGGTGTTGGGGGATACCAACTCTTGCCTGAGTGTGATTGGAGCTAAGCGCCTGCATATCCCCATCTTCCACATGGAAGCTGGTAACAGGTGTAAGGATGAGTGTCTGCCGGAAGAGACCAACCGTCGTATTGTGGACATTATCAGCGATGTCAATATGGCATACTCTGAGCATGCCCGTCGCTACTTGGCTGACTGTGGATTACCAAAGGAACGTACATACGTAACTGGTTCACCGATGGCAGAGGTGCTGCATCAGAACTTGGCAGAGATTGAGGCATCGGATATTCATCAGCGTTTGGGATTAGAGAAGGGTAAGTATATCCTGCTGTCAGCCCATCGTGAAGAGAATATCGACACGGAGAAGAACTTCATGTCGCTTTTTACCGCCATCAACAAGATGGCAGAGAAATATGATATGCCTATTCTCTATAGTTGCCATCCACGCAGTCGCAAGCGTCTGGAACAGTCAGGCTTTGTGCTGGATAAGCGTGTGATTCAGCATGAACCGCTTGGATTCCACGACTACAACTGTCTTCAGATGAATGCCTTTGCAGTGGTATCGGATTCTGGTACCCTGCCGGAGGAGAGTTCGTTCTTCACCAGTGTCGGTCATCCGTTCCCTGCTATCTGCATTCGTACCTCAACAGAACGCCCAGAGGCATTAGATAAGGCATGTTTCTTTATTGCCGGTATCGATGAAGTGTCATTGCTCCAGGCTGTTGACACCGCTGTCACCATGAATCAGAACGGTGACTACGGCATTCCTGTTCCTGACTACATCGAGGAGAATGTCTCGACGAAGGTAGTGAAGATTATCCAGAGCTATGTCGGGATAGTGAATAAGATGGTTTGGAGAAAATTCTGATCGGTGCGTAATGCGAGACGAATTTAAGCAATATATCATCTCGTTATATAAAGACATACCGCAGGAGGTTTATGAAGGCCTCCTGTCGGTATTCTGCTTAGGTTTAGTCTTGTTTGTCGCATTCAAGGGATTACGAACTGGTCTCAGGTGGTCATTACTCCTCCTGCTGATAGAATACGTATTTCTTATCTTCTGCTCAACAGTCATCTTCAGAGCTACAGGAGCAACAAGACAATATGACTTCCATCCCTTCTGGAGTTACGATAGACCAGATTTGCTGATAGAGAATATCATGAATGTCATTGTATTCATTCCTGTTGGAATGATACTTGGTTCACTGTTAAGGGTTAAGGGTTCATGGTTAGTTGCGCTCTTGATAGGCTGTAGTATCTCTATCACGATAGAGGCACTACAGTTCTGCTTTATGAGAGGCTTCTCAGAGGTGGATGACGTGATGCATAATACCCTAGGGTGTTTGATAGGGTATGGGATATATGCAATTGCTCGATATGGATATGAAAGGATTTCTATAAGGAGTGTGGGAGTTTTGTAGGTATCTTTTCTGGCCGCAGAAGAGACCGAGGGAATAACCACGATAGAATCGCAGGGCAATGGACGAAGCAATGCTAAGATGTATTACCCTTACTGAAAAGTGGTAATATTTGAAATGCGTAACTTGTTTATATATATGTATTTGGCGCTTGGCGGTGGCATTGTTTCATACATCGCCTTTTTCTCCCTAATTTTGCACCCAGTAAAAAGCTGAAGGTTATGATAACGAGAAACGATTTAATTGGGATGCTTGGGAAGAAGATGAGGAAATAAACGAAGCTGCGCTTCACGGGAATAACGGATAACCCGGCAATGATGCTACGACTGGCTCAGCAGTCTTGCGGGGAAGGGACGAAGAACCCTTCGGAAAACCGTTGGGAACTGTGGCTAAGAAATAGTGCGATGGAATCGCGGGGGTAAGAACGAAGATGAATGCATTTGATAGTATAGTTGCTAGGAAACCTCGTGAAAACGCAGGAGCAATGGCTGGCAACAGATTTGCCTACCAGTTGGATTGGGGTTTGAAACGCCTCCTTGAATTAGAGGAGGAGGGCAAACTATATACTGTCATATTCGATTACCAAGATGACATTCTGGTTCTCGATTCTGATGAAGACCCTCAATTCATAGACTTCTACCAAGTAAAAACAAACACTGCTGCTGCTGGGTGGAGAAAGAATGACTTATACACGGTAGCAAAGAAGAAAAAGAAGGAGACAACAACAGAACCGACTTTATTTGACGAAGTAGATGAGGACGAGGTAGAAGAGGATGAAAAATTCTCCAAACTAGCAAAGTTGCTGATTCATTCTTTGGATTTTCCTACAGTAGCTAGGGAATTCTTCTTTGTAACCAACGCAAACTTTGGCACAACACTTATCAAGGGTGGTCGTCAAAGCAAAGCTAAGGAGCTGAACTTTTCAGATCTGATAGATAAGGCTAAAGAGGAAATACAGAAAAGGGTAAAAGAGGAATTGCCAGATCTTGATGAAAGTGTATTTGAACACCTGCATTTTATCAAGAACCAGATGGGCGTTGGTGACCATGAAGCTACCGTCATAGGTTTGCTTACACAATACCTCAACGAACATTATCCGAAGGCAAAAGTCTCAGCAAAACCAGTATATGATACGCTAATAGGAGAAATCAAAAAAAGAAATAACTACGAGTGGGAGCCTAACTCAGTTGAAGATTTGCTGAAGAACAAGTCTTTCACAAGAAAACAATTCCGCCAGTTCCTGAAAGGTCTGGAAACCTACGAGAATATTGAGGGTAAGAAGTCTGCTATTCAGGAAATGCTTGTCCGCTATTTGCCTGAGAATGCTGCGGTGAAGCGAAGGAGCATTTTACGACAGATAGACCATATCAAGGAGAACTTCCTGGTTTATGACAATCACGAATTTCTGAGACTATATAAAACGATAGACTTATTGATTGACGAGACTGCAGGCGAGTATAATGAGTGGCAATGGTCGCAGGCTGTTTTGGAAAGACTTAAGAATGACTATAGTTTTACATCGGTTCATAACGACGATTATCTTACATGCTTGATACTATATGAAATGTGCTAATAAGAACATAGGCAATCTAAAGGTGTTAATCAGAAGCTTACGTACCAAGAAGTATGAAAAATATACGATTCAAGGAGATTCTCTTTCTGTCGTACAAAGAGAAAAAGGCAAAGAGGATAAACCTCGACAGTGACGTTGTTGTTATAAAAGGCGGCAACGGAACGGGAAAGTCATGCCTTCTGAAATCTTTGTATGGCGTTTTCGGTGCCTTGGTTGACAAGTACCCGGAAGGCTGGAATCCATACTTTATTGTTGCGCTTCTGAAGTTCCAGATAGATGGTGCACCCCACCGTGCTATGAGGATTGGTAAGGATTTTTATCTGCTTAATCCAGACAATACTTATTTCTCAGAAACCAATAGCCTTGAAGATCAGGCGACAGCATTGTCTATGCTATTTGGACTTAACTTGTATTATTATTCAGACCAGTCGCAAAAGAAACGTTTGCCTGTTGGTTGCTATTTCATGCCGTTCTACATAGATCAGGATTCTGGTTGGCAGCAACCTTGGTCTTCGTTTACACAGGTGGGTAATGAGCAGGTGAAACGCAATGTGATGTTTTATTATACAGGAGTGGTAAATTATGACTATTACCTGTCTCAGTCACATTTAATGGCTTTGAAATCTGAGTATAGGAGATGGAGGAACGAGAAGGTTATTCAAAATAATTTCATCTCGATTATAAGAGAGAAGCTCCAATCTAAAAACACAATGTCACTGACAGAGGATGCCTTTAAGGAGGAGATAGGAGTTTTTGTTTCTAAGATACAGGACCTAAAGGAGAAACAGAACAAAATACTGAAAGAACTGGAGGAACTGTATTATGACAAGCTATTCAAGGAGAGCAGAGTTGCATCTCTCCATGCAAATATTAAGGCAATAGAGGATGATTTCAACTATGCCATACAGCATGAGGATTTGCTGATTTGCCCGGTGTGTGGAGCTCAAACCGAGAACTCCGCCTTGGCTCGTCTTGGCATGAACATCGACAAGGAAGACAGTCGTGAGTTGATTATGAAGTACAAGATGGAACTGGATGAGATAAAGCGCAGAATTGAACGTGCCAATCAGAAATCTGAAGAACTTAAACAGCAGATTGAAGAGATTGAAGTTCTTGTTTCGACAAAGAAAGAGGAATACACCCTGAAAGAATATCTTGACAACAAGGTGATAGAGAAACTTCATGAGCTGTTTAATGAGAACGAACAAGAATTTGAAGCTAATATAGAAAGAGTAGAGGGCAATATTCAGGAAGAAGAGGAAAAGTTAAAGTCGTTGAAGGGAACTAATCGCCTAAAAGTAATTTTGGATGACTTTAACGCTTGCCTAGGAGCCTATTCTAAAGAGTTGGGCAGTTCATTAAATAAGAACAAGTTGCACAATTTGGGAGAAAAGATTCAAGGCTCAGGCAGTTCTCACCCTAAAGAGACATTGGCATATTTCTTCACTTACCTTACTATCATGCATAAGTACAGTACGCCCATCATGATGCCGGTGGTGATAGATGAGTTCAAACAGAATGGAACCACTGACCAGAGTATTGACAAGATGATAGAATTTGCCATCAATCACAGACCTAAAGACGGGCAAGTCATTTATTCTATATCTGGAGACTATTCTGCTACTGGAAACAATGTTAAGACTGTATCGCTTGATGGTGAGACCTTGATGAATGAAAGTGAGTATGAATCTGTGCGGAATGAGGTGGATGATATTCTGAATAAGAATTTTAGGTTGAAATCATAATATAAGAGATAATCGAGGCAAGGATTAACCTAGGTACAAATATGGCGCAGACAAGTAATTATTAAGATTGAGTTGTCGCGAATCCATACCTATTAATTCGAAAATCTTCTTATATAACAAGATATTAGTAATTATTCAAATATTGAGGATTAACTGTGGTACAATTTAGAACAAAGGCCCGGGCGGTGGAGCTGTTAGGCAAGGGGCAGATTGCAGATTTGCCAACAGCAATATCGGAGTTGTGGAAAAACGGTTATGATGCATACGCAGACCGTTTGACTTGTGACTTATATATGAATGGCTATAAAGACATTCAAGCACCGCTATTTGTCCTTTCGGATACGGGTACAGGTATGTCGCAGCAGGATATTCTGAAGAAGTGGATTGTGTTGGGTACCGACTCAAAAGCTCGTGGACTAGACTTCTTAAAACAGGAAGAACGCTTCGGGCTGGAACAACGCATCCCGATGGGCGAGAAAGGTATCGGTCGACTCTCTGTATCTTATCTTGGCTCTCCAATGATGATGCTTACTAAGAAAAAGGGAGAGGCCTGTCAGGTACTGTTCATTGATTGGCGAATTTTAGAGAATTACAATCTCTTTGTAGATGATATAAACATACCATTAAAGGAATTCGGACAAGAGGGATTCTCGAATGACGACCTCTTCAGAATGAAGAAAGAATTGCTTACCAATCTCGACAATGGTGAAGCTTGGGCGGAGCAGGAGGAACTTGCGGGCAATATTATGAATGACGTATTGGAGGTGCGCTTGCCAAAGGCTGTTATTGATGAGATATTATCAACATATCAGGATACAAATGCCCACGGTACAACATTTATTGTTTTTAAGCCCCATGAACAGCTGTTGGAACTTACCCGATACAATACTACAGACGAAAGTGATTCTATCTGGGAGATTAGGCGTTCATTAGGGGCATTGTTTAATATATTCGCCTACAAGCCCGACTTCACGACGGAGTTTAATGTCAGGGATGTCAATGGTGTGTATAACATCATCAACGACTTCTTTGATAAAAAGGATTTTGAGGAAGCCGACCACTATATCAGGGGTACTTTTGACGAAAACGGCTTTTTTGAAGGAACGGTGCGAGTCTACAAGAAAACTTTCGAATATTCATTCCGTCCCGTGCGGCTTCCAGGAAAGACACCTTATGGTCCTTATAATTTAGAATTAGGTGTGATAGAAGGACTACCGGCTAACTCAATGCTAAGCTCTGAAGCATACGCGATAATGGATGGAAAGACGTCTCGATTTGGAGGCCTTTACATCTATAGAGATAAATTCAGAGTGTTGCCATATGGTCGTGTAGACTATGACTTCCTTAAATTCGAAGAGCGAAGGAACAAGCGAATAGGTGATTATTTCTTCCGATACAATAAGATGTTTGGTTACCTTGGTATTACGCGTGATGCCAACAGAAACCTGACTGACAAAGCAGGACGAGAGGGCTTGATAGAGAACAAAGCCTACAGGGAGTTTAAACGTGACTTGATAGAGTTCTTTATCGATCTGGCCAAAACCTTTTTCGCAACGCCAGACAAGGATGCAGATAATGCCCGTTCAGAACAACAGGAAGAGATACGTAGGCGTAATGAGAAGATGGCTGAAGCTGAGAAACGTAATGTTCAGCAAGTCCGAAAGGCGTTTATGAGTGAACTGAAAAACAATACGCCCGAAATACAACAACTACAATCAGAGGTTACAGACCTGCAATGTAGGATGGCACAGGCTGCTAATGATATAGAATTGTCATACGAACGATATAAGCAATTGGGGGAGGAACTCGACCGGAAACGATCTCAGTTGAGACGCCTCCAGGTACGCAAGTCGCAGCGTATCACTCTTACTGAACGACAGACCAGCATCTATAATGATTATCAGAATATTTACAACCAAGCATCAGCCATTATAAGTGAGTGCTCACTTCGTATGGATGATGTACGTAAGCGTTTTGATATCAGTGACCTGCGAAATGATTTCCAGAACCGCCAAAGCATAGCTATTGCCAATATAGGAAGAGCTGTTAATGGTTTTAGAAAAAATGTTGCAAACTTCAGCAATAGAATAAGTGAACTGCTGGACGAGGAACAACATACCTTTATAGATAAATATAAAGGACAGGTTAGCGAGAATATTACTGCTCCAGTTACGGCAGAAGACTACCGACAGGCTATTGCTAAGATCATTCAGATGGAAGAATCTATTAAGGACGATATAGACGAGAGGCTACGCCCCTTTGTCAGTCATTTGGAAACACTCTCTCTGGATGTAAACGATGATGTGCTAATGGCCTGGTACAAGGAACAGAAAGCAAAGGTGGATGAGAAACTGGAACAGACTTCTATGCTGGCACAGTTGGGTATATCAGTGGAAATCATAGACCATGAGTTTAACGTACTGTATTCACAGATGTCCACTTCGCTAAATCAACTCCAGCAATATAGCAAGCAGCATGATGAGATATGGGATACCTACCGGCAGTTGCGTAATGCTTTTGAACACATGGAGCAAAACTATAAGATGCTGCGCCCCCTGTATCGTAGTCGCAGGAGGCAGCGTACTGTGTTTACTGGTGCCTATATCAAAGAAAAGATTGAATTGTTCTTTGACAAGAAAATACGAGAACTTGGGGTTGAAATCACTACAAATGCAGATTTCGATAATTATGAGTTCTTTACCTTTGAGTCGGAAGTACTCTCTGTGTTTATCAACATCGTGAACAACGCCCTGTATTGGCTGATACCCGTACAGAGTCGGAAGATAAGAATTGAATATAGGCCGGAAAATGGAATCATACTTATTATGAACAGCGGAGTGCCTATTCCTGACCAAGACCTTGGTCGGATATTTACAATATTCTTTACTCGCAGAAAAGACGGGCGTGGAATTGGACTGTATCTAGCTCAACAAAGTCTAGCAGCTATTGGCTATCGTATCTTTGCTTCTAACGCCTCAGAACATAACAAACTTGGCGGTGCTTGTTTTGTTATTGCTAAGGATTAACATTCGTGTCAACTATGCTACCAATAGATGTTCAAAAAAAACTGATTGAAGAGACCGTCAACTCGGCAGTCTGTATAGACAATGAGTTTGTAGAAGCTTATACGGAAGGAGAAGTTGGCAGGAGGGATGAGTCTCGACAGCTTTACGAATCTTTTCGCGACAGTGGTTCGTGTCATCTTGATATCTATCACTTTACTGATATAGACGCCTACCACCTGAACAAGGAAAAGCTTCTTCGTAATCGTGATTTGGTTATTCTGGATTGGGAACTGGATGACAACAAACAATGTAAGTATGAGGATGCTCTAGCAATCCTCGATGACGTGTGCCAAAACGACCAAATTCACTTTGTGGATATATATACCCAGGCAACAGAGCATACCGAGATAGCTCATACGATATACAGCTATTTCAAACTACAGAAGCGTGAGGAGCTGCTACCACATGTGGAGGGCATAGTTGAAATTGTAGCAGACTTGATTGATGGTTTTGGTCTGGAAGGCTTTGATTCGGATGCTGCCAAGACAATCATCGAAGAGCAACTTGGCAGTTTCATTATGAACCCAAGCAGGAGAAGAGAAATTGTCAAGGAAATAAAAAAGACCATATTTCAGGCTATTGCAGAAGCAGGTGGTGATAAAGATACAAAACAGGCATTATGTGATGAGTTAAGAGGCTACTTTGAAAACAATGTAGTCATCAAAACACACTATGACTTATATCGTGCTTATTGTATTTGCCATCTTTGCGTATCACCAAAAGTTTCTAGTTCTGGATTGTTAGCAAAGGCTATTAACTCGACCACAGTATTGGTGAATGGTACTGTCATCCATGTAACCTCCAAGAACGACGTTAATCCCAATGGATTGTTTGAAGCTTATTCCCAAGCTGTTGTGGACATTCCCAGACATCGTTCGCTGTTGTTGTCGCTTTTATTAAAGCAGTTGGTTACCCAGAACCTTGCCACGGTAGGGAAAGAAATTGGTGGAATCAGTGAAACCTCCCTCCTTGCTCATTGTAATGAGCTGAGGAAAGTAGGTGTAGCAGAAGAAAATGTAGGTCATTTTGTAGTGTCTGCCCTGACTGAGCATATTTGTTCAGTGTTCCAAAATGGCGAATCTGCCTCAATGCTGAATCAACTTATTGATGTAAAACCAGAAGTTAGTCCCGAATTAACATTAGAAGAAGAGCATATCAAACTCAACTCGTTGCTTACGTTCCTCCCCAAGGAGAAGATGATGGCAAGCAAACATCAGATTAAGCCTGGTGATGTATTTGTTTTGGATAAAGTTATCAATGATACAGAAAAGAATAGTAAGCATACTTATCAGTATATGTTGTGTGTCACACAATCATGTGACGCGCTTCGCCCTTTTAAAGTGAACAACAATCTGGCTTTTGTTCTTGGAGAAATCGCTGAGAGTGCAGAAGAGGTTGGTAATGCAGAGACAGACTACCATACCTTCTTGCCCGAAAAGAAGATTATTGTATGGACAAATAAATTCTTCACTATATTTGTGAAGGACACCATTCTTTCGCTAGCTCCAGATGAGTGCAAGTTTGCATTCCATTATATTGATGGTGATTTTACAGCAACTTTCCTCGGAACTCAAAAAGAGGCGTATACCTATAGAATTATCAACAATGTGTTTAGCAATGCCATGAGAATTGGCATTGACTTGCCACATAAATAGTAAAGAACAGAAGGAATAGCTATCGTAAATGCTCGATAATCAATAAGATGAAATCATTATATTTCCTCGGTAACGGCTTTGATATAGCTCATGGTATAAATTCTCGATACAGTCATTTTCGGGATTTTATGAATGCTAGCAAGGAGTATGATGACCTTGTCATAATGTTGGAAGAGTTGTACGGCTTACAGCTTACGGTGTTACGAAGGAGGAGTTGGAGAAGATGAGTGACCAAGAAATAGCGGTGTGGTATAATGACAACGTGATATATCCGGATAAGGTTCGGTTGAACTGCTACTACTATAGGCATTATTCCTTTATCAAGGATATACAGATGATACTATGTACGGTTCTTGGGAGGAAGATGGAGTATGCAGGGGAGGTTATCTAACTTCATTAATTCTCGAATTGTATGTTTGCCATAAAGAGCATAGGGATTTACCCAGAATGTAGATACAGAAAGAATCTGGAAGTGGGAACATATCCTATGGAGGATGCCCAACTGAAAGATTTCTTCGGTGAGAACATACTACTGCACACGATAGTTGGCAAAAACGGCAGCGGTAAGTCTTCGCTTTTGGACATAGTGTTCCGTATGATGAACAATGTGGGAGCTGTGATGTGCAAAAAGGAGAAAAGAGAGGCTTCTGAGCGGGTATGCTATGCTCGACATATATATGCTGACTTGAACTATGAGAAGTCATGGCCAAATGAGGAATCAGAGAAAGACGAGGAAGGCAATCCTAAGATACATATATGCAAGCTCTGTATAAGGGATACGGCACTGTGGTTGGAATATGATGATGATTTGTATTGGTTGAGTGATCCGTTGTTGATGAACTTCTCACAGTGCGCGCGATCGCATTACGATCTCCAGAAAAGAAAACATGGAGAAGACCACTTTCTGGACTACAGCGACATGCGCACCCTGGAGCGGAAGAGACATTTGGCACAGATGACCTTCTACACGGTAGCTACCAATTACTCGATGCTGGGATTTCAATCCTCAGACTATGATGAGGAGGATTCGTTGGAGTGGAGTGAAGATATTTTTGTCATAGATGAGAAAAGCGGTGCGTTCGTTACCTGTGATGGTGAATTTGTTGTGGATGAAGGGTGGGTAGAGAGAAAAAACTGGCTTAAAGGTATCTTCCACAAGAATGACGGCTATATGTGTCCCATCGTTCTAAACCCCTTTAGGGATGGTGGAAGAATCAATATGGACACAGAGGCAGCGCTTACGGTGAACAGACTGTCGGCTCTGCTGGTGAGTGAACGTATGGATAAGCATCCGTTGATAGATGACTACTGTCTGGACTATATCAGTTATCACCGCAATAAAGATTTCTATCTTCGCTTCAAGCCCAGATATGATAAGGATGATAAAGGTCTGCCGGAAAAGAAGAACTTATTAGCGGATGGAGGAGACCTGAAGTTGTTTAGGAAAGCCAGTACCACGCAAGGAACAGTTTCGTGGACTATTTTGGAGAAACTGGAAAAGCCTGTGACTAAGGATTTGAGCGATACGGAGGTGTATGTGAGGCTGTACGTGGTCTATAAAATCCTGAATATAGCGGGCACCTATCCTTTCTATGAGAAATTCAGCAGTCTTGGCGACATTAATGCCGTATTTTCTCTGTCGAAGGTTACAGAGGAGCAGGAGAAACTGTTGAATCAGTTGGTGCATGTGATAGATATCAGGAAGACCCACATTGAGCAGAAAGTGCACCAGGCCCTGAATTTCATTGACCGCCTTGACAGTAAGAGGGAGAAGGACTCAAAATACGATGCGAGTTGGCTAGAAGGAGAGTTTAACTATGGGCAATATCAGATGGAGCTGGGGCTTCCGATGCAGTATACCCGAATTGAAACTTGTCTGGAAGACTTGCCACCGAATCTGTTCTGGCAGACTATCTATATGAAACGTGTGGACAAGGAAGGCCGCGTCATAGAAAGTGGTATTCCCTTCAAACGGATGTCATCAGGACAGAAGCAAATGCTCTACCAGCTATCGACCCTGATATATCATTTGATGAACCTGAAATCGGTGACGAGGCAACAGGTGAAATATTATCATGTCAGTATTGTGCTTGATGAAATAGAGGTTTGTTTCCATCCGGAGTATCAGCGACAATTCTTGTCACGGATGCTGGAGCTGCTTTGTGACAGACTACATCTGAATAAGAGATTTGGCATTCATATCTGGCTGACCACACATAGTCCGTTTATCCTGAGCGACATCCCCAATGAACTGATTACCTATATGGAGAATGGTCATCGGTTGACTGCAGAAGAGCTTGTCGAAAGGAGAATCAGAAAACCGATGGCGGCCAATATCAGTGAGTTGCTGCACCAGAGTTTCTTCTTGCACGATGGGTTTATCGGTGAATATGCCAGAAAGAAAATCCTGTCGTTAGTAGAATTTCTGAAGACAGGGACACCGGGAGCAGACAATTGGACACGGGAACAAGCGGAGATATTTATTGACGGAATCAACGAGCCGTTTATATCGAAACAGTTGAGGATGCTTTATCATAAACAATATGAGAAGAATACTCATTGACGAGAAGACTGCTAACAGAGCTAACGAATTTGCTGGCGTGATGGTTAACAACACGCCTCAGAAAGTTGGCTGGCATAAACAGCAGATGCCGTTGGAGAGACTGAAGCGCTTCTGGGTGTTTCTTCGTGGACATCATTTTGTGCGTGAGGCGCAATATGTCTATACAATTATCTTCTATTATGACACTTTGCTGAAACTTAGGCCGGACTGGTTCGAAAAGGTTTATAAGATATGGTTCAAACGATGGGACGATATTCTCAATACACCCATTGACTACAATAACGAAAAGAAAGAGTTCTACAAGCATGTGATAGGCTGCATGAGATATAAGGACATACGTTCTAATCTGATGCGGGCATATATGAAGGAGCAGAAGATAAAGGCTTGTGTGTATTGTAATGGACAGTATGCAATAGCAACAGAAGAGTTTGTGGAGGATGGACAAAAGAAAATAATTGGTACTTATCATTTTGACCATTTTATGCCGGAGTCGAAATATCCTTTTCTTTGTGCATCATACTTTAACTTGCAGCCAAGCTGTCCGACATGTAATATTACGAAATCAACTCGTGATGCAGAGTTCAACCTGTATACAACAGATACAAATAAACAAGATGTTTTTTGGTTTGAACTGACACCAGAGAAGTCTTTGGACGCTTATGTGTCGGAAGATATGGATAAACTGGAAGTGAAACTGAATAGCAATAACGCAACATTGCTGGAGAATCACCAGAAACTTTTCCATATAGATGAGATTTATGAACAGCATATAGATGTAGTACAGGAACTCATTGTTAAGATGAGGGATTTCTCAGATAGCAATCAGCAGGCAACAATGGACAGTGTCGCAATACTGTTTCCTAATGGTGTTGATGACCCAGAACGATTCTTCTTCGGGTATTACATGGATAAGGAATATGTGCATTATCGCCCATTGTCAAAGTTGGCACAGGATGTGGTAGCGATATTTAGATAAGTATAAGTAATAAAGAATTTATATATAGTAAACACAATATGGAAAGAAAAAGAATTTACCTTTGTCTGGCTCATATGAGCGAGGACGGAATGGAACAGAAGTATGTGAAGGAGGCTTTTGATACTAACTGGGTGGTGCCTTTGGGACCAAACGTGAATGGATTCGAAAAGGACCTTGAACAGTTCGTAAATGGTTCAGGGTTCAGGGTTCAGGGTTCACGGTTAGAAAAGAGGGTGGTGGCTTTGTCGGCAGGTACGGCAGCGGTGCATCTGGGATTGCTGAACTGCGGCGTGAAGCCGGGTGATGAGGTGATCGTGCAGAGCTTTACGTTCTGTGCATCAACGCATCCTGTGACTTACCTTGGGGCAACACCGGTGCTCGTGGATTCGGAGCCTGATACATGGAACATTGACCCTGAACTGTTGGAAGAGGCTATCAAAGACCGCATTGCCAAGACGGGAAAGAAGCCTGCGGCGATTGTGCCGGTGGCTCTGTATGGTATGCCATACAAGGCTGACCGCATCATGGAGATTGCCAACAAGTATGGAATTCCTGTGGTGGAAGATGCTGCTGAGGGCTTTGGCTCTCGTTACAAGGGTCAGGTGTTAGGTACGTTTGGTAAGTATGGCGTACTGTCGTTCAATGGTAACAAGATGATTACAACCTCTGGTGGTGGTGCGCTGATTACGGCGAATGATGACGAGTGGCGTGAGATTATGATGTATGCCACACAGTATCGCGAGAGCTATCCGTACTACCAGCATGAGAAGATAGGATATAATTATCGTATGAGTAATATCTGTGCTGGTATCGGTCGTGGTCAGATGACGGTGATCGACCAGCACCTGAAACACCACAAACACGTCCAAAAGATGTACGAGGAACTGTTGGCTGATGTGCCTGGCGTACATGTACATCGCCAAATGAGTAATGAGGAATTAGTAATGAGTAATGGAAATGAGGAAATGAAGAAATGGATTTCCGAGCACGAAGATA
>OCTW013370225.1_pt1 | contig 14005 bp, 16 predicted proteins | sample 1539671 | NCBI WGS metagenome assembly OCTW01 (sample SAMN02144230, study PRJEB22623) | gut metagenome | biome: sheep rumen | host: Ovis aries | place: New Zealand | reverse complement strand
ACGACACCCTGTCTTGTTTTTCTTAAATTTCTTGTTTCCATCTGGACCATTGTTATTTGTTAAGTTCTCTCTGACGAAGTTCTGTCTTCAGACGTGCGATGTCGCGACGAGCTGCCTTGATCAGAGAAGGATTCTCCAGAGGAGTAATCGAATGGTTCAGCTTCATCTGGTGCAGATTGGCAACCTCTGTCTCTATGCGCTCCACCAAGTCGCTGGTGGACAACTCTTTTACTTCTTTAATCTTCATAACTAAGCGTTTTTATCGTAATCACGTCGTACAACAAACTTTGTTTTCACGGGCAGTTTCTGGGCGCCGAGGCGGAGAGCCTCCTTGGCCACCTCAAAGGGAACGCCTTCTACTTCGAAGAGGATGCGTCCGGGAGTTACGGGAGCCACCCATCCTGCGGGGTCACCCTTACCTTTACCCATTCGCACGTCAGCAGGCTTGCGTGTGATTGGTTTGTCCGGGAATATGCGGATCCAGACCTGTCCTTCACGCTGCATGTAACGGTTGATGGCCACACGGGCAGCCTCTAGCTGGCGGCTGTCGAGCCATTTGGCGTCGAGGGTCTTGATGCCGAACGAGCCGAAAGCCAGCTGTGTACCTCTATGGGCGTTGCCTTTGTTGCCGCGTCCATCTTGAGGTCTTCTATATTTTACTCTTTTTGGCTGTAACATGACTTAACTTTCTTTTAACGGTTATTGTTTCTCTTACGGCCACGGCCCATCTTGCCGTTGCCACGTCCCTGCGACTTCTCCTGTGTGAAGTTGGGAGCCAGATCTACTTTTCCATAGACCTCGCCGCGGCAGATCCAGACCTTGATGCCGAGCATGCCCACCTTGGTGAGTGCGCCTGTCTGGCAGTAGTCGATGTCAGCGCGATAGGTATGGAGCGGTGTACGACCTTCCTTCAGCATTTCGCTACGTGCGATTTCTGCGCCGTTCAGACGGCCCGAAATCTGCACCTTGATGCCCTCGGCACCAGCGCGCATGGTGTTGGCGATAGCCTGCTTGATGGCACGACGATAGGCAATCTTGCCTTCCACCTGGCGAGCGATGTTGGTGGCAACGATTGTTGCGTCGAGTTCAGGTTTCTTCACCTCAAAGATATTAATCTGAATCTCCTTGTCGTAGAGCTTCTTCAATTCTTCCTTCAGTTTGTCAACGTCCTGACCACCCTTGCCAATGACGATGCCCGGGCGAGCGGTGCAAATTGTAATGGTGACAAGCTTGAGGGTGCGCTCGATGACGATTTTCGAGACGCTTGCCTTAGCCAGACGCTCGTTGAGGTACTTGCGGATTTTCTGGTCTTCCACCAGATTGTCACCGAAGTTCTTGCCTCCGAACCAGTTTGAGTCCCAACCGCGGATAATGCCCAGACGGTTGCTAATTGGATTAACTTTCTGTCCCATTCTCTTATTCTTTTACGTCATTAGGTTTCACGTCAACAAACAGCGTCACGTGGTTTGAGCGCTTGCGGATGCGGTATCCACGTCCCTGGGGAGCCGGGCGCATGCGTTTCATGGTCACGCCCTCGTCCACGAAGACACGCGAGATATAGAGTTCGCCGTCTTCTGCCTTGCGGTCGTTTTTCTGTTCCCAGTTGTTAATAGCCGAGCGGAGGAGCTTCTCCACGTTGGCAGCGGCAGCCTTGTTGGAAAAACGCAGCACGCCGAGAGCACGATTCACTTCCATACCGCGAATCATATCTACGACATAGCGCATTTTGCGGGGCGACGACGGAACGTTGTTCAGCTTCGCAAAATACTGTGTCTTGCGGGCCTCTTTAATTTTTTCAGCCGATATGTGTTTTCTCTTTCCCATTATTGCTTCTAATGTTTAAATGGTTTCAGCCCCAGTTTACTTCTTGTTACCTGCATGGCCTCCGAAGCGACGTGTGGGAGCAAACTCTCCCAGCTTGTGGCCCACCATGTTCTCAGTAATGTAAACAGGGATAAATTTGTTACCGTTGTGAACAGCTACAGTGTGTCCCACGAAGTCCGGGGAGATCATTGAAGCTCTGGCCCATGTCTTGACGACATTCTTCTTGCCACTCTCATTCATGGCGAGAATCTTCTTCTCGAGCGACACGTTGATGTACGGGCCTTTTTTTAATGAACGACTCATAATTTACTTCAGTTTACTTTGTTTTACTTCTTACTTGCTCTTGAAATGATATACTTGTTCGAGAGCTTCTTGGGAGCGCGAGTCTTCAGACCCTTTGCATACAAGCCCTTGCGCGAACGCGGATGTCCACCGCTCTGACGGCCTTCACCACCACCCATCGGGTGATCGTGCGGGTTCATCACGACGCCACGGTTGTGCGGACGACGTCCGAGCCAGCGTGAGCGACCAGCCTTACCCGACTGCTCGAGTGCGTGGCTCTCGTTGCCTACGACACCTACCGTTGCCTTGCAAGCGCTCAGGATCTTGCGTGTCTCACCCGAGGGGAGCTTCACCACGCAGTAGGAACCTTCACGAGAAGTAAGCTGAGCAAAGTTACCAGCCGAACGAACCAGTTTAGCACCCTGTCCCGGACGGAGCTCGATGTTGTGAATCATCGTACCCACGGGGATGTTTGCCAGCGGAAGGGCGTTGCCCACCTCAGGTGCTGCCTCAGCACCCGACTGAACCTTTGCGCCCACCTCAAGTCCGTTAGGAGCAATAATGTAACGTTTTTCACCATCAGCGTAGAACAGCAATGCGATACGAGCCGAGCGGTTCGGGTCGTACTCGATTGTCTTCACTACAGCTGGAACACCATCTTTCTCTCGCTTGAAGTCGACGAGGCGATACTTCTTCTTGTGGCCGCCACCCATGTAGCGGACGGTCATCTTACCGGTGTTGTTTCGACCACCGGTGGAGTGTTTTCCGTAAACGAGAGACTTCTCTGGCACGGATGCAGTAATTTCCTCGAACGTGCCAATAATCTTGTGTCTTTGACCGGGAGTTACCGGTTTTAATTTACGTACTGCCATTTCTTATTTAAATATTGCCATAAAAATCAATTGTGTCGCCCTCCTTCAGAGTGACGATTGCCTTCTTATACGCATTGCGCTGTCCGCGCACGAGGCCATCCTTGGTGTAACGGCTGGAACGCTTGCCAGCATATCGCATGGTGTTCACGTCGAGCACCGTCACGTTGTACAGGGTCTCTATCTCTTTCTTGATTTCAAGCTTGTTCGCCTCGGGGCGGACAATGAATCCGTAGCGTGTCTCGGCTTTCTTGGTACGCTCCTGACCCTTCACCTTGTAGGTTTTCTCCTCAGAAGACTTGTCTGTAATCTTGGTCATCTTCTCAGTGACCAACGGTTTGATGATAAATGCCATGTCTTTTGTCTCCTTTTACTTTACTAAGATACCGTCGATCTTCTCGAGCGAATTTTCAGTCACGACAAGAACGTCAGCATTCAGCACCTTATAGGCGTTGATGTTGGCGGCCTCCATGACTTCTGCACGCTGCAAATTACGAGCCGACAAATATACATTTTTATTTACACCTGGCAAAACGAGAAGCACTTTTTTACCGTCGACTTTAAGATTTTTAGTAATATTTACGAAATCTTTTGTCTTGGGAGCCTCGAAAGTGAAGTCCTCAACAACGACGATGGCATTCTCCTGAGCCTTGTACGAGAGGGCGCTCTTGCGTGCAAGAACCTTCACCTTCTTGTTCAGCTTGAAGCGATAGTCACGGGGCTTCGGACCGAACACGCGGCCACCGCCTACGAGTACCGGCGAGTTGATGTCACCACGGCGTGCACCGCCGCCGCCCTTCTGGCGGATGAGCTTACGCGTAGAGCCAGCGTGCTCGCTGCGCTCCTTGGCCTTGGCCGTTCCCTGGCGCTGGTTGGCAAGATACTGCTTCACGTCCAGATAAAGCACGTGGTCGTTCGGTTCAATGCCGAAGATAGCCTCATTCAGAGTAACCTTTCTTCCGGTCTCCTGGCCTTTGATATTTAATACGCTAACTTCCATTACTTGTTGATTATTACAGTTGAACCATTACAACCAGCGACGCTGCCCTTCACGATGAGAAGATTGCTCTCTGGTATTACCTTTAACACTCTGAGGTTCTGGGTCGTCACGCGATCGCCGCCCATCTGGCCGCCCATGCGCATGCCCTTGAACACCTTAGCGGGATAAGAACAGGCACCGATAGAACCCGGCTTGCGGGCACGGTCGTCCTGACCATGAGTGCTCTGGCCTACGCCGCCGAATCCGTGGCGCTTCATCACGCCCTGGAAGCCCTTACCCTTCGACGTACCAACCACATCCACGAAGGCGGCATCGCTGAAGATGTCGACGGTAATGGTGTCGCCGAGGTTGTACTCCTCGTCAAACTTGAACTCGGCCAAGTGGCGCTTCGGTGTTGTACCGGCCTTCTTGAACACGCCCATCATCGGCTTCGTGGTGTTCTTCTCCTTGGCTTCACCGAAACCAAGCTGAACAGCCTGATAGCCGTCTTTCTCGACGGTCTTCACCTGAGTAACAACACAAGGACCAGCTTCGATAACAGTGCACGGCACGTTTTTGCCGTCGGCACTGAAAACGGATGTCATTCCGATTTTCTTTCCTAATAATCCTGGCATTTCAGTTTAATAATTAAAAATAATGTTTTGAATGTATTCTGTTTCTTTTTAAATGTGCGCGCAAAACTCCACTCACAAACACACTTAAAAAGAAACTCCCCACTTCTTCGCAATTGAAGGTTAAGTTGCTCTTTATCAAGGCATTGTTAGCTTAAAGCCAGCGCAATACACACTTTTGCGGCTGCAAAGGTACACATTATTTCTTAAATACCAACCACTTTTTGATTGTCAACATACAACATTTATTGTTTTTTAACAGTATAACATGAGAACATGAACGATTCAATACACAAAGCGACCCACTAAAGAGCGAAAAGACAACAAACGGGGTGTTTGTTCGACAACGAATTTTACGAACGAAACGAAAACGCGCTTATCATTATGTCTCAACACGGATGGACGCTAATTGACCATTTAATGAACACAAATGACGATGTTAAAACGACAACGAATTGAACGAATGAAAGGAAAACACACGTTTTGTTTTTCTTGACACAAATGAACACAAATGTCATATTGTTGTGAATAAGACTTTCCCATTCATAAGGCCGTAGGCCTGAAAAGAACATAGGCAGGGGTAAAACCCCTGTTTACCGTATCGTTTAGCAGAAACCCCGGCGGGGTGACAGACTCCCAGTTTAATCACCAAACGCATATCGTTCATCGTATTGTATTCCGTATGCTTCCAGGAACAATTTATATTCTTCTTGGAACGTTCGCTTTTTGTGGTGCTCCGACTGCTTCTGTCTGTTTTGCCTTTACCGGGGGTTTCACCCCCGTCTATATTCTTAGCGGCCCTCAGGGGCTTGTTTTTGCCGACAGTGGGTAACGGTTGCAGACATAATATAAAATGTATTTTCGTTTCATTCGTCCAATTCGTTGTCGTCATAACACCGTCATTCGTGTTGAAATAAACCCGCATTTTCGTTTCATTCGTCCAATTCGTTGTCATTATAACACCGTCATTCATGTTGAAACAAACGCGTGTTTTCGTTTCATTCGTTTAATCCGTTGTCGTTAAAACATCATCATTCATGTTCATTCGATGTCGAAACCTTGCTACTACAGCTTTTCGATGTGCAGGGTCTGGTCGCAATAGTCCACCACTGCGGGACGGTGGGTGATGAAGATGACGGTGCGGTCGTGCGAGGCGAGCACGTTGTGGAGCAGTTGGCGCTCGGTGTCGGGGTCGAGGGCGCTGGTGGCCTCGTCGAAGAGCATGATGGCGCGGTTGCGAAGGAGTGCGCGGGCAATGGCTATGCGCTGGGCCTGACCTTCGCTCAGTCCGCCTCCCTGCTCGCTGCACGGTGTGTCGAGTCCCAGCGGGAGGTCTTTCACGAAGTCGGCGCACGCCATGTGGAGCACCTCCATCATGTCGTCGTCGGTAGCCGAAAGACTGCCCAGTCGCAGGTTGTCGCGTATGCTGCCACTCATGAGCGTATTTCCCTGTGGCACATAGACGAAGTTGCAGCGCAGACGAGGTGTTATCTCACGCGTGAACCTATTATTATATATCACCGCGCGACCGCTCTGCGGCGACAGCAGGGCCAGTATGATTCGCACCAGGGTGGTCTTTCCTGCGCCCGTCTCACCGAGGATGGCGGTGCAGGTGCCCGGCGGGAAGTCGAACGAGAGGTGGCTGAGCACACGGCTGACGGTGGTCTCCTCGGCATTCGCATCCTCGTAGGCATAGCTGACGTCCTCGAGCCTGATGCCACAGGGGCTGTCCATCTCGATGGGATCACCCTGTTCCTCCAACGGGTTCTCCTCGAGTTCCATCAGGCGCTCGGCAGCGGTCAGCACGGCCACGAACTGCGGCACCAGCCGGGTGAGCCCACGTGCCGGCCCCTCAATCTTGTTCACCAGCTGCAGGAAGGCCGTCATGCCGCCGAAGGTCAGCGTGTGGTTATACATGCGCGTGGCGCTCCAGAGGAAGGCGATGAGGTAGACCAGTGCGAAGCCGAAGTTGAGGATGAGGTTGCTGAACACGCTGAAGGCAGTGCGTTTCACCACGTTCTGCCGCAGCTCGCTCTGGGTGTTCTCCAGTCGGTCCACCATGGCCGAGTCGCTCTCCATCGTCTTGATGAGCATGCGGTTCTGAATGGTCTCCTGCAGCACGCTCTGCACCCGCGAGTCACTGTCGCGCACCTGACGGGTGAGCGTCCGCATGCGCCGCATGTAGAACTTGCTGAGGAAGATGAACACCGGCAGCAGGCCCACAATGATGAGGGGCAGCGTGGTGTCCATGGAAAAGAGGTAGAAGAAGGCGCCGAGGAACAGTCCGAGCGTGGAAATCGTGCTCGGGATGGTCTCGGTGAGGAAGGTGATGACGTTGCCGACATCTTTCTCGAGGCGGTTGATCACGTCGCCGCTGTGCATCTTCTCTCTCCCACTCCACTGCGAGCGCAGTATGCGGTCGAGCATGCGCTGCTGCATGCGGTTCTGCGCCTTGATGCCGAGGATGTTCTTCACCCATATACTGCTGATGCTGATGGCGAAGTTGCAGAGGATGAGCATACCCATGATGCCCACGGCCCACGGCAGCGAGCCCTCGATGGTGTGCGAGGCCACGTCGATGGCATGCTGCACCGCCCACACCTGACTCAGGCTGACCGCCACGCTGAGGAGTCCCAGCAAGGCGTTGATGATGGCCTGAAGCTGGTTGCCGCGCCACGCCCGCCAGAGCCAACGGCTGATCTGCACGGCCGTGTACTTGCTTTCCTTGCGTCTGAATAGTTCTCTGAGATTCATCGCCATTAGATGTCTATCGGTTGTCGAGCCCCCACCCCATTTTCTCTCTCAGGGTGGCGAAATAGGACTGTCCGCGGCGCCTCACGATACGGATGCCGTAGGGGGCGCGCCCGATGGTGAGCCGTGTGCCCTCCTCGCATTTCTCCGAACGGCCGTCCACGGCTATGAGGAACTGGTGCGAACGGCTTGCCACGGTGAGTTCTATGCGGCTGTCGTCCTTCACCACGATGGGGCGAATGTTAAGGCTGTGGGGTGCCACGGCGGTCAGACAGAGGGTGCCCGACTGCGGCACGATGATAGGGCCGCCGTTCGAGAGCGAGTAGGCGGTGGAGCCGGTCGGCGTGCTCACGATGAGACCATCGGCCTGATAGGTGACCAGATGTTCGCCGTTCACCACCGTTCGTATGCTGATCATCGAGGCGTTGTCGCGCTTCAGCACGGCAATGTCGTTCAAGGCGCGCGGACAGGTATGCAGCGGCTGTCCGTCGGTCTCCACCTGGATGACGGCGTGCGTCTCCAGTTCGTAGTCACCGCTGTAGAGGGCCTCTATGGCAGCCTCGACGTTCATGGGGCTCACGTCGGCCAGAAAGCCCAGCCTGCCCATGTTCACGCCCATGACGGGAATATTCTTCCTTCCCACGAAATGGGCAGAGCGGAGGAATGTTCCGTCGCCACCCATCGAGATGACGAAGTCGGTATCGAAGTCGTCGCCCTCAAATATGCGGTCCACGTCAGCCTGTAAGCCATGCCCGCTGTTCAGGAATTCGAAGAACTCCCGCTCCATGAAGATGCTGGCCTCACGTTCTTTCAGGCACGACAGTATTTTCTGTATGCCGGCCGATTTCTTGGGCTGGTAGATGTTGCCGAAGATGGCAAACCGTAGCTTCTGTTGCGTTCCCATGTGTCGTCGTCTGCGTTCTTACATGAATGATTGGCTGCAAAGTTACGAAAAAACGAGAGCAGAACAAAATAAATCCATTTATTTTTTATGCCGAGTTGAAGTAACTTATTCAAAGTTACGAAAAAAGCTTGTAACAAACGAGCAATTTTCGAAGATTAACGCAGAAAGCGCGTAAATAAAATGCAAGACAGGGAATAATGGGGAATCAAAGGATGAAGGGAAATGGCAACTTGATGCGGATTGGTGCAAGAGTTAGGTCTCTAAATCGGACTCGGCCCTGCCGCTTGCCAAAGCAAGAACCCGTTTGAGCTTCGTCTGACAGTTAAACTTCAAGGCTTCACAGCTTAAGCGTGGAATGACTTTTGCAAAGATGGATGCAATCATCAGAAGAAATGCGGAGAAAGCGCAGCAAGTGAAAACAAATGGACGATTACAGTTAACGCATTACGAATTGTCAAAACAAGAAGCTACCCCAGAACCGCAAAAACATACAGAATCGCCTATTTCTATTCCCTCACTGGGCTTATTCGATACTAACAATCCCGTCTATGACCCTGCTGAGGAAGAATTCAGAAGACGGATGCAAAAGAAGAAAAAAAAGCGAGGACCGAGATTGTAATGACAACTTTTTCTCATTAAAATAATGAAGATGGGAGCCTGACCAATTGGTGGTAGGCTCCCCTTCATAACATTTGAGGTCCTGTTCTGTGTCCTCTCTCTGTTCAAAGACATTCTCGGCAATCTTCAATGCTTTAATTTGTTCTTGTGTAGCCATATTCCTACTTATTTTGAGCAAAAGTTGGCAATTTATCCGAATTTTCCCCCAAAAGGCTTTCACCGCTCGGCCTTTGGACGCTTTTCTAGGAAAAGAAGGCTTGTGGAAGTGTTTTTTTAGGAAATTATGTATCTCATTAGAAAATTATTCGTATCTTTGCAGTGACATAGATTACCCTATTAGCGCATTAAATATTGTAACGTAAATATATTTGTGCGCTTAAACGGCTAATTGATAAAATGAATGTTATATGGCCAATTTGTCCAAAACAAAGAGAGAAGAAATGATAGCCTTTCTGGAAGGGTTGAAGGAAATCCATTCCGACGATGCTTCCATACAGGCTTTTAATGAGATTGAAAATCATATTAGGGATAAGAAATACGGCCTTGTGTGGGAGAAACACTCCGAAGAAGTGGACGAATTGTTAAAAGGAAATATTCCCATCCTCACAGCAGATCTAGAACGCCGCTTGTGCAAGGATGAAAATCTTCCTTGGAATTTCATTATAGAAGGGGATAATCTTCAGGCTCTTTATCTTCTTGTGAAAGCTCTTCGAGGAAAAGTCGATTGTATTTATATTGACCCACCATATAACTCTGGTGCACACGACTGGAAATATAACAATAATTATGTCGACACAACGGATGCCTACCGGCATAGTAAATGGATGAGCATGATGCATGCGCGCCTATTGTTGGCAAAAGAATTGCTTAATCCTGAAGATTCTGTATTAATTGTAACCATTGATGAAAAGGAATATTTGCGGCTTGGCTGTATGCTTGAAGAAATGTTCCCAGAGGCAAGGATACAAATGATTAGCACGCTTACTAATCCGAAAGGGGTTTCAAGAGGTGGGTTCCGTCGTGCAGATGAATATATTTATTTTGTTATGCTCGGTTCGTCAGTGCCTCAAAGGCTTCAGCTTGCAGCAGAGTGGTCTCCCTCAGTTAACAAGTCGTCAAAACAGAAAACTACAACAAAGCGCGAAGCACCTGATTGGACCTCTATGATGAGGCGAGGGAGTCATTCCCGAAGAGATGAGAGGCCGGGCCTATACTATCCAATATATGTCAATCCTAACACAAAAACCATAGCCAAGATAGGTGAGCCTCTCCCAATGGAAATAGAAAGAGGAGAGGAAATAGAAGGTTTAGTTCAAGTTCTCCCGCTTAGGTCTAATGGTGCGTTAGGGTGCTGGCAGGTGGGTCCAATGGAGTTACAATCTCGCATTAACCAAGGAAGAGTAAGACTAGGAAGAGAAACCTCATACGGATATGTAATCAATTATTTGCCAGATGGGGCGTATAATGAAGTTATGTCAGGGAAATATGCCATTGAAGGTAGGGCAGAAGACGGGTCAATAATAGCCTATCGAATTGATGATTCTGATGATGAAATGATCGCTCCGACTCAGTGGAAGATTGCAACCCACAATTCTTCCGAATACGGAACCACACTATTGAATAACATTATTGGTAGAGGTCGCTTCTCGTTTCCCAAGTCGCTTTATGCCACACGAGATGCAATTAAATTTTTTGTAGCGAATAAACCTGATGCGATTGTCGTGGACTTCTTCGCCGGGTCAGGAACAACTTTCCATGCAGTAAATCTTTTAAATCTAGAGGATGGCGGTCACAGGCGTTGCATTATGGCCACCAACAATGAGGTATCTGAATCTGAAGAAAAGCGACTTGCGAAAAAAGGATTTAAGAAAGGAGATCCTGAATGGGAGGCTTTGGGAATTGCCAAATATGTTAATTGGCCAAGGACAACGTGCGCTATAAATGGAGTTGATATTAATGGGGCTCCCTTGAGTGGTAACTATCTTACAGATTCTATTCTTGCAGTCCCTATGTCGCAAGGGTTTGTTGCAAACGTCAAATATTTCAAATGTAGTTGGACTCCAAGAAAACCAGAGGATTATCTTCTCAGTAATGTTTTGTGCCTTCACATCAAGGAAATGATTGAATTGCAAAATGCTATTGAAGTTGACAATGTAAAGAATGTCCTTATCTTAAACAAAGAGGATCTTAATGATACTATCTTTAATGATGTTGTACGTCCGAAAATTGAAAATGTCTGGGTCAATCAGAATATTATCTTTAGCACTGACGAAATGAAAGCTTTGAAACAAATAGGATTTAAATACATTCCGAGAGAATTCTTCGGACAAGAGCTGAGGGAGGCAGCAGAATAATGTTTATAGGCGATATTATTCCTTTTCAGACGGAGCATGAGCAGAATTTACTTCGTAAATGTGCGGACTTTCAAGAGGTGGTACTTTATGCCCCTACCGGTTCAGGGAAGACGGTATTAGTAAGTCGTTTCATTGATGACTATCTGGATGAAAATCCTAATACAGTTTTTCTGTGGCTATGCCCAGGAGCAGGCGGGTTGGAGAGACAGTCACAAGACACTTTTGAAGCTGTCACTTCTGGAATACTCGATGGGGATGTTTATTCTTTCATAAACGAACCTGATCCACGTGGACGTGTTTATTTCGTCAATTGGGACAAAATCAACAAGAAGTCTAATGTTGTATTGCGCGAAGGAGAACACAAGGACTTAATGACGAAAGTTCTTCACTGCCACAATGACAACATCGATATTTTTATGATTATTGATGAAGAACATAAATATCGCGACACGGCTAACGAGTATGTGTCTAATATTCAGCCTGTTCATGTTCTCCGCATTTCTGCAACACCTGTAACGCGAGTTGAAGCTGTGGAAGAAATCAAAGACGATGAGGTTATCGGTGCTGGGTTAATAGCAACGAGTATCGCTATTAATGAAGGACTCTCGAAGGCAATCGAAGAAAACAACAAACTGGATGATGATTTGCTACTTCTCGAACTTGCTGATTATAAGCGTAAGGAGATTCAAGAAGAGTATGATAGGCGCGGGTTGAAGATACGGCCGTTAGTGTTGATACAGTTTCCTAGTGGTAGCGAAGAATGGATTGAGCGAGTTAAGCAATACCTTGCCGACATGGGCTATTCGGGAAAATCAGGATTGGTCGCTTCATGGTTTAGTGGAGACCATCCGAATAATCTTGAGCAAATCAGCAGACTTGATGGCCACTACGCTTTCCTTTTGTTTAAACAAGCTATTGCAACGGGGTGGGATTGTCCGAGAGCTAAGATTCTTGTTAAACTACGTGAAGGTGGTACGGAGCGCTTTAATATTCAGACGGTAGGAAGAATCCGCCGCATGCCTGAACGCCATCATTATGACAATGCCCTTCTTGACAACTGTTATCTATATACGTTGGATAACGAATTTACAGAAGGTATGACCTCCAGTTTGTCCGATGCATTTTACGTATACCAGTATAAGCGCATTCTTCATTCTCCTAACATTCAACTTGAAAAGGAATACCTTTTGGGGAGCGACCGTTTCGCTGTCGACCCACAGGCTGTTATTACAGTAGCTCGAGCTGCAATGCTCGATGAATGTGACCTCAACAAGGACGGACTGCTTGAGAAACATGAAATGGAAGTGGCGAAGGGTTACATTTTTGGCACGAAACTGAAGACTTCTGCATTTGAGGGAGTAGCACGCACCACACACGATATGATGAAGCTGAATTCCATATTCGGAGGAGAGCATCAGATAAACAATCACGATGACGGTTTCATCATCCGCGATGCTAAACGTAGAATCGCTGCGGCTATAGGTGTCGATGAGCAGATTTCAAATAATGCACTAAAGGTGCTTTTTGGCCCAGAAGATTACCAAACCACCCTTGGCTCCAAACAAGAAATAGAGTTTGAAAAGGCTAATAAACTCTTGACAGGCATGACACTGAGAGGATACAACGCATTCCTTGTGAACAACAAAGAGCGTCTTGTGGAGGTATTTAGCAATATCAGCCAGAATGAGATTGGTGAAATAAAGGAAACGGAGGTGGTACATAAGACGTGGGGCATCCCCCCATACCAATATTATCGCCATCACAAGAAACTCCCAGCCACAAAGGTTCTTAAAAAGAATGTATTCGCAAGTTATGGTGATAACATTCTTATTGAGCCGAATCGAACACGTACTGAGATTGAATTCGAAAACTGGTGTGAAGATAGCTCCATAATTAAATATGTCTATAAAAATGGCGATAAGGGTGATGATTTCTTCTGCATTGTCTATCGTCAGGCATTCCGCCGTAGCCATTTTTATCCAGATTACATTGTAATGACTGTAACAGGGAAGGTCTGGATTATTGAGGCTAAAGGTGGAGTTAGTGCAGACGGCACATCAAAAAATATCGATAGATACGCTCAGCGGAAATTTGAAGCCTTAAAGGATTATTGTTCACGGTATCCTGAGATAAAATGGGGATTCGTTCGTGCTGTTGGTTCTCAATTATATATCAGTAATACAGAATGGACAGAAAACATGTTTAATCACGATGTATGGATACCGATTGACGAAATAATGATATAAATACAATACATGCCGTAGAGAACAGGTACCGAATATCACTTAAATAAAGCACAAAAAGGCTGGATACGCCACGCTAATATAGGTAGAGTCTTGGCATATTCCGTACACTCAACTCAATGTATAACAAAACTATAGCTGCCACTGTCCATACTCATGAGTATGCATAGAGTATGAGTGGAATGAGTTTGAAAGCAGGCTAAAGGTTGGCTATGGCAATCGCAGTTGTTTTAAAACAAAGAATAAAAACGCTATTTGGAATTTCGAAGAATTCTATATATGAGTAAAATATCAATTCGGTTTTACAAAGACCATAAGGTGCGGGCAGTCTGGGACGAGGATGGGAACCACTGGTGGTTCTCTGTGCTGGACATCGTAGGGGCTATCAACCAGCAGGATGACCATGAGAAGAACCGTAACTACTGGAAGTACCTGAAGGCTAAACTGAAGAAGGAACACAGTGAAGTGGTTAGTGACACTACCCAGTTGAAACTCACTGCTCCTGATGGAAAGAAACGTATGACCGATGTTATCAGCCAGACGGGTGTC
>OCTW011532990.1_pt1 | contig 14018 bp, 13 predicted proteins | sample 1539671 | NCBI WGS metagenome assembly OCTW01 (sample SAMN02144230, study PRJEB22623) | gut metagenome | biome: sheep rumen | host: Ovis aries | place: New Zealand | reverse complement strand
CCAGCCGGTCTTGGAGCTGGACGACGACTTCTTCGCCGCTGCCGTAACCGCGCCGCCGTCCGGCACAGTGACGGCCATGACAGGCATGCACGAGAGCACCATGATCAGGACAAACAATAATGCAAGTCTTTTCTTCATAAAGTTCTCCTTACTGAAAATACACTTAGTCCGGCCCCCCCGGACCGGTTGCGCAGACAGATGCCGGTGCCGCTGACGCGTCACCGGCATCATTACGCCTCATCTTGATATTATAGAAGGAAAGTACTGCGGATGCTGCGGAAACTCCGCCGCAATCGCGTCTTCCTCACATCCGGGATGTCAGATTCCCATGCGAAAATCGATGCAGCTTCTGTTCACTGCCGCGATCTGCAGAGATCAGTAGACGATGACAGCTGTGCGGAGAGGCATCTTCTCATATATATACCTCGCGTTTTCCAGCGCCAGGCGGATGCAGCTGTTGGACTTGTTCTTTCCGAGTGTAGCATCCTTCGGCTTCGCCGTGTAGGGATTCCTGCAGCGGTGCTTGTAGAGGATCGAGTGGAAGAAGTTGCCCGCGGTGATCCTGGCAGCATAGAAGGCTGTGGATCCGCCGAAGTCCTTGTAACCGTATTTACGCTTGGTGCGCATGGTCGACAGGTTGAAGTTACCGGACTTGGTGGGCGTGGACTTCTTGCCGATCGTGCAGAGCATATTGCCCCTGATCAGCTTCCAAGCGCCCTTCTTGCCCTGATAAATATTAACAATGTGTTTGCTCTTGTTGACAAGGATGAGATACCTGGTCTGGCTGCTGTAGCTCTGGGCCTTCTTGTTCATGCCGTAGGGATCCGGATTGACCGGTGCCTTGCCGATGTACTGAAGGGCGGTCGTTGCAAGGACTTTGTAGCGATTGCCGTTGGCTGTCACCACGGCGTTGGCCGTGCGGACCTGCCTGCCGGTGCCGGGATCAAAATAATAGCTCTTCCCGCCCCAGGAGATAACGCCGGACATCATGGCCCCGCTGCTGGGATTCAGGTAGTAGTAGGCCCCGCCGATATACCGGTGGCCGGTCAGAAGCGCGCCGTACTTCATGGGAGCTGCGCCCGTGTTGTAGCTGGCATAGTACTTGTTGCCGCCGATGGTGACCCAGCCTCTCTGCACATAGCCCTTGGAATTAAAGGCGTAAGAGTAGGCGCCGATCTTCTTGATCGTGTTCTTGTAATATTTCTTTTTGGTGTAGTAGTACCTGTACTTGGAGCTCTTCTTCCTCCAGCCGGTCTTGGAGCTGGACGACGATTTCTTCGCTGCTGCCGTAACCGCGCCGCCATCCGGCACAGTGACTGCCATGACAGGTACGCATGACAGAATCATGACTACGACAAACAGCATAGCGATCATTTTCTTCATAAATTTTCCTCCTGAAATGTGGCCGCCCCGCCGCTGCGGAGAAGCATGCCGTGCTGTTGTGAAAAGAAATAAAGGGTGTATAAATTATATTACACTAGATTGTCCACAATTTCCATATACAAAATTCACAGAAACGCCACAATTTAATATTGAGTTTCTCCCTGATTGATGCGAAGCCGTTCCGGCAGGCGGTCCGGTCTGTACAAAAGCGCCCCGCCAGCACAAAACTGCGCGCGAAGCAGTCCCGGACGCAGGCAGACAGGACGTCCGCCCTGCAGAGCACCGCAGCTGCCTGTCTCACAGGATCACCACGGTACCGCCCGATCCCGGATCCCGCCGGCATCAGACCCTGGAGGCCTGCAGGAGCTTCTCTCTGAGCTGGCTCTCGATGCCGGCCAGCTCCGCCTCGGCCTGGACGCGCTTCTGCTTGCCCTCGGTCTGGATGGCCAGGACCTCGTCCATGGTGGAGATCAGCATCTCGTTGGTGTGCTTGAGGGTCTCAATATCGACGATGCCGCGCTCGGACTCCTTGGCGGCCTCGACCGTAGCGACCTTGAGGGCGTCGGCGTTCTTCTTGAGCAGCTCGTTGGTCATATTGGTGACCTCGCGCTGGGCCTTGGCCGCCTTGTTGGCGTGCTCGACGCCGATCGCGATGACCATCTGATTCTTCCAGAGCGGAATCGTGTTGACGATCGTGGACTGGATCTTCTCCGCCATCACGGAATCGGAGGACTGGATCATGCGGATCTGGGGACCGGTCTGCATGGCGACCGTCCTGGTCAGCTGCAGGTCGTGGAGCTTCTTCTCAAAGCGGTCGCACATCTCGGCGAAATCCTTGGCCGCCTGGGCGTCCTCCGGCAGGCCGGACCGCTGTGCCTTCTGCTGGAGCTCGACCAGGTCTTTCTCCCGGACCTCTTTCAGCTTCTTCTTGCCGGCCAGGATGTACATGGAGAGTTCCTTGTAATAACCCAGATTCAGCTCATACATCTGGTCCAGCAGGCTGATGTCCTTCATCAGCGTGATCTGATGCTTTTCCAGTTCCTTGGTGATCGCGTCCACATTGGTCTCGACCTTGCTGTACTTGGCCTTCATCTCGTTCATCTTGTTGGAGCTCTTCTTGAAGATGCCGAAAAGGCCCTTCTCCTCCTCGTCGACCTCAAAATTCTTGAGCTCCGTCACCAGGGAGGTGATCATGCCGCCTACTTCGCCCAGATCCTTGGTCTTGACGCTCTCCAGGGTCTTCTCGGAGAAATCGGCCATCTTCTTCTGGGTGCCGACGCCGTAGGTCATCACCGCCTGGGTATTGGTGATGTCGATCTGTTTGACAAATGCGTCGACCTGGCGGATCTCCTCAGGTGTGAGGACAGCCTCCTCCGGCTCGGGCTGGGGCGCGGCCTGAACCGGCGCCGGTGCCGCCTGGACCGCCGCTGCCTCCGGCTCTCCGAAGGAAAGTGTGGGAGCGCCCGGCGCGGGCATCTGCGCGAACAGGTCTGCAGCAGGTGCAGGCGCAGGTGCTGCTGCCGCAGCGGCTCCTTCCGCTGCTCCCTCCGCGGGCGCTGCCCCAAAATCAAGTGTGGGTGCAGGCGCAGCCGGTGTTGTCATCTCAGGTACTTCATTTCTGATTTCGTCTGCCATAATTTCCTCCGTGATCTGCCTATTCTACCTTTTCTACCTTATCGATTGTTGCCGGGTTATGATTGATCTTTGTCACTCCCCGAATTTCAGCTGAATTCCCCCCGCTTCTTCATCGGCCAGGCCCTCTGTGAAGCCCTCCGTGTAGCTGTCAAAGGCATCCTCGCCGGCATTACCTGCGCTGCCGGCGCCGCCTGCGCTCTGGGCAGGCATACTCTGCGGTACAGTTTCCGTTCCTGTTCCGGAACCGACGCCCTGCGGCATTCCGGAAGCCTGCGCCTCATCCGAAGGCTGTGCTGACGCCCCGGCCCCGGGGACCTGGGTCTCCCGGATCCTCTGCCCGGTCAGGCCGTCCTGGGCCATCATGGTCTTCATGACGGAAATATCCGAGGAGATATCCCAGGCCATATCCTGGAAGAGGCTGTCCAGCAGCCGGTCAAAGGCCCCGTTGATCGTGCCCAGCGCCTCCCGGATCTCCTGCCGCGTGTTGCGGATATTCTCACCCGCCGCGGGCTGGCGGTCCAGCTCCTTGTAGGCCTGCAGCAGCTTCATCGTCGTGGGCAGATAGTAGACCATGAGCCTGCGCAGGTTGGGCGCCGTCGAAGGATCCTTGCGGATCTGCTCCAGGATCCTCTTCATGGTCGTCTCCAGCTGCGTCAGTTCCGCGGACACCTCCTCATCGGCGATGTCATCGTTGTAGGCCCGGATCCGTCCCATGTACAGGAGCCCCTCCTCGACGATCTTCCGCGCATCCTTAGGAAGCTTCTCATCCTCCGGCCGCAGCTTCAGGTCATCCGGCAGGCTGTCGGCCACGGCGGCATACTCATTTGCTCCGCCCTGCGCCACATTCTGCGCCATCCGCTTCTTCGCCTCTTCCGCCTCCTGCGCCTGCCGCTGCCGCTCCAGCTCCAGGTACTCGTTGTACATCCGCTCCGACAGCATCAGGGTCGTCTTCTGCTTGTCGAACCAGGCGGCGGGCAGCATGTCCTCGCTCATCATTTTTTCCAGATTTTCCAGGACCGTCTCCCGGCTCTCACCCATGGCGTGCGCCAGTTTGCCGATCTCCAGATACTCGCCCGTCCCCGCGATCTTGCCGTATTCATAATACTCGCGCACCAGGCGCTTGCGCTCCTGTCCGCTCTTGATCAGAACCCCGCCCAGGATGGCCAGCCCGCCCGCGATGATCAGGGCGAAGATCGACCATGCGGAAAAAAATCCGTTCCCGAACGGTGAAAAAATCCCCAGCAGCCCCGAGGCGATCGTATCCAGCAGCGCGATCCCCGCGCAGACCAGGCTCATGATGCCGCCGACGATCCTGCCGGTCCCGCTCGCGCGGCTGATCTTTCTCTGTAAAAAAGGAGATACCTTGCTGGCGAAGGTCGTGTGGTGCCGCGCACCCGCCGCCCGCTTCATATAGGCCTCCGTCTGATTCTCCGCAGACCTTCCCGCATAGCCGTAGGTCCGGCCACCCTGCGCTCCCTGCATATTGCCCTGCGCATTCGGATTGCCCGTGCCGGAAGCGCCGCCGCCCTGCAGGTGCCCCTGCAGATTGTAGAGGGCGTCCGCCGCGCTTCCCGCCGCGGCCCCCGTCACATTTTTGAGCGTCTCATTCAGGCCGGTGAAATCTCCGGTCCCCACCGCGTCATTGACGGCGTTCATGATATCATTTCCAATCTCGTAGACATCTTTTCTGTCCATATTCATTCCTCCGGCACTGCTGCCGTTCGTACTCTGTATTTCCCGCGTCGGATCTGCATTCACCGCTTATAATTGTTTTCTTTCCTGCACCATTATAACGCAAGCTCTCCCAAAAAAACACTGTCGAACGGAGAAGATATTGCGTGATTGAATCACCCGCGCTTATAATAGTAGAGATTTGATCCGCCGCGCGCTTTGCGCCTGCTTTCAGGCCGCCTGCATGAACAGCCTGGCAGCACGATCGCACCTGCGTCCGCGCATTCCATGACAGACGCTCAAAGAGGCAGCCTGTTCTGCCGCGCGCTTCTGTCAAAATCCGGCAGACACCCGCGTCGCCCGGCGGTTCTGATCATCCCGACAGACATCTGCCTCGCAAAGCAGTTCTGATAACACCTATGGAGGAAAAAAACATGCAATTCATCTACCCTGCAGTATTCAGCAAACGTGAAGACGGCGGCTACCGCGGCTATTTCCCCGATCTCGAGCAGTGCTACGCCGAGGGCGACACCCTGGACGAGGCCCTCAACAGCGCGATCGAGGAGGCCCGCACCTGGATCCAGGTCGAGCTGGAGGACACTTTTGAGCTTCCCCCCGTCTCCCATCCCGACTCCCTGGACCTGCAGGAGGGCGAATTTGTCCGCAACATCGCCGTCACGATCCGTCTGACCGACGGCTGGGACGAGTGACCTTTCCCACCACCTGCACATACGCTTAGTGGCGGGAGTGTTCTGCGGAGACAGGATAAAAAACGGAGAACCCTTCTATGCAGCAGGATATGACCGCCGGCAGGATCCTGCCGATCATTCTGCGGTTTACCCTTCCCCTCTTTCTGGGGAACATTTTCCAGCAGCTCTACAGCATGGCGGATACCGTCATTGTCGGCCGTTTTCTGGGACCCTCGGCGCTGGCCGCCGTCGGTTCCACGAGCACGGTTTCTTTTTTGCTACTCGGATTTGCCATGGGCCTGGCCTCCGGCTTCGCGGTCCTGACCGCCCAGCGCTTCGGCGCCGGCGATGAAGACGGCGTGCGGATCAGCGTCGCGAACGGGATCCTCCTGACCGTCCTGCTCTCCGCCCTCCTGACCCTGCTGGGCCTTATGGTCGTCCCGGGCCTTCTGGCACTCATGCACACGCCCGCCGACATCCTGACCGACGCGACCTCCTACATGCTGATCATCTGCAGGGGACTGGCTGCCTCCATGTTCTACAACCTCTTCTCGTCCTTCCTGCGCGCCGTCGGCAACAGCCGCGCCCCCCTGTTTTTCCTGGTCTTCTCCTCCTGCCTCAACATCGCCCTGGACATCTTTTTCATCGTCCGGCTCGGCATGGGCGTGGACGGCGCCGCCCTCGCGACGGTCCTGGCCCAGGCAGTCTCCGCGGCCCTCTGCCTGCTCTATATCTTTACCAGGGTCCGGGTCCTCCTCCCCGGGAGTGCCCACTGGGGCCTGCACGCGGACGCCACGAAGCACCAGCTGCGCATGGGCATCCCCATGGCCCTGCAGTTCTCCGTCACCGCCTCCGGCACCATTGTCATGCAGACGGCGATCAACATGTTCGGCTCCACCGCCGTCGCCGCCTTCACCGCCGCCTGGCGGATCCAGAACATCCTCACGCAGGAAATGGTCGCCATGGGCCAGACCATGGCCGCCTTCTGCGGCCAGAATTTCGGCAAAAAAGACTTCGCCCGCATCCGGGAGGGCGTCCGCACCGCCGTCCGGATCGAGACCATATACTCCGTCGCGGCCGGCATCGCTTCCGTCGCCTTTCTTCCCCTCTTCCTGCGGCTCTTTTTCTCCGCGGGCGCGGACCTCGGCGCCCTCATGCCCTGGGCTATGACCTACACCGTCGAGTGCGCCATCTTCTTTGTTCCGCTCAGCTATATTTTCCTCTTCCGCAACGCCATGCAGGGCTGCAGCAGCTCCTTCCTGCCCCTCATGGGCGGCGTCGTGGAAATGGCCGCCCGCGTCCTCTGCGCCCTCGCCGGCATGCGCCTGCACAGCTACCTGCTCTCCGCGGGCTGCGACGGCGCCGCCTGGCTCACCGCCGGAATCTTCCTGGTCCTGGCCTACCTCCACGTGATGCGCCGCCTGGAAACCGGACAGCAGCCGGACCCGACAGGACTGGCATGAACCTGACACCGACAGACAGATGGGACAGGCATGACGCTGCCGGACAGATCAAACATACCCGGCAAGCCGGGCAGCCAGGAGATCCGGCCACGTATTATCAGCTTTCACCTGGCTGCCGGAAGATCCGGCTACATATTATCAGTTTCTGGAAGGCAGGCGGCAAAGCCTCTTGATTCCCCGAAAAATCATATGTAAAAAGGAAAAACCCGGTACAGGAGACAGGCTGTCCTTCGACAGCGAGCCCCTTACCGGGTCTTCGTTCATTCATCATTCAAATTCATCATTCGGATGCATCATTCGTATTCATCATTCAGATTCATCATTCCGCATCGTTCTTCACTTCTCATCTTCCTCTCCGCTCCGGGAGATTCCGGATGATCCCGACTCCTTCTGACTGTGATAGAAATCGATCCGCTCCCGCAGTTCTCTCTCCTCTTCCCTGCACCGCTTCCTGCGCCGGACCCAGGAGACTGCCAGCGCGATCAGCGCCGCAAAGGGGGCAATATCCAGAAACAAGGAACTGAACGCGGAAAACATCTCAGCTGCCGTCTGCATTTTCTTTCTCCTCAAATTCGCCGATCAGGATTCTATGGTAATCTCTGCGCTTGTCCCGCAGATGCCTCTCCCCGGCCGCCAGCAGCACAAGCGCCGCAAGCCCCAGGACCCACGCGATCACATCTCCCATCATTTATATGCCTCCTGTTATCCGGAACCGCCCAGCTACGGAATCACCTGCACAAAGAAGGATTCCATGCCTCCTGTTATCCGGAACCGCCCCAGCCGGTTTTTTGTACCGCGAGAACCGTCCCGGATGGTATCATATCCGCCGGCCGCTGTCCATCGCCTGTTGCTGGGCCTTTGCGGCCTCCCGCCGCAGCCCGAAAAGCCTCTCCTCATACCTGTGGAAATACAGGACATACCCCGCCGCACAGCAGAACACAAGCCCCATCATGACCGCATGTCTGGTTCCACTCTCAGCCGGCTCCTCCTCCGGCATCGCCAGCGGCACCTCCTGGTCCTCGATGATGATCTCATCGTCGATCGAATACTCACCGACCACCTCGATCTCCAGACCGGACGAATCTCCGCCCTCCTCAGCCGCCAGCACTCTATACGGCAGCATCACCGCTGCCCACAGCAGGACCAGGGCACAGACCACTGCCATCAACAGTCCCGCAGTCCCGGACCTTCCTTTGCGCCTGCCCGCGTCCGGCAGACAGGGATTTTCCCGTCCGCACTTTCTATATTTCTCAGCCATTTCTCCCCTCCTGTATCCTCCGGACCGATCCTCCCGGTTGAGCCACCTGGCAGCCCCCGGGCCGGTTCTCCCGCTTCTCCCGGTTCTTTTCTCTGGTTCTTTTCTCTTCTATATATAAAGACTGCGCAGCAATCAAAAAAGGGCCGCAAATCAAGCCCTTTTTCTCAAAATTTCTCACAATTTTTTTCAAAATCCATCCTCAGAATATATCGAAAAGTTATTTCGAAAATTCTATAGGTTTTTGTAGGTGTCAATGATGTGCCGGTAGAGTGTCCGCACTGCCGGGGCCATCTGGCCGGGTCCCCGCGTCGCCAGCCCGATCATGCGGGACGCGTCCGGCTCCATCCGGTACCTGCGCACGTCATAGGGGATGTCCGTCATGACCAGCTCCGGCATGATACAGATCCCGAACCCCGCCTGCACCATGACGACCGTCGACAGGTCATCGACCACATGGTAGCGGGTGGAAATATCCAGATGATTTTCCTTGAGGTAGATCTGGATGTCCGCGTCCGTCGACTCCCGCTGCACGACAAACCGCCGGCGGGACATCTCCGAGATCGTCATAAACTCTCCGGGCTCCTCCTTCTCATAGCTGCCGGGCACGATACAGAGCAGCGGATCCCGGTAGAAGTGCTCAATCGGCAGGTCCTTCGCACTGGACGTGGACAGGAATCCGAAGTCCACTACCCCGTTCTTGATCCAGTAGGCGACATCGTCATAGGTCCCCTGAAAGAGCTCGATCTCGACCGCCGGATACATCTCCCGGAAGGCCGTGATGATCTCCGGCATCCAGTTCGTGCACACACTCGAAAAGGCCCCCACCTTGACCGTCCCCTGCTGCAGGCCGTTCATCTCCGACACCGCCTGCTGCAGGCTCTCGTCGCTGTTGAGCACCGTATAGATATAGGGCAGGAGCTGACTGCCGGAGCTGGTCAGGCTGACCCCGCTCTTACTCCTCGTAAAAACAGTAAAGCCCAGCTCCTTCTCCATCCCGGAGACCGCGTGACTGATCGCCGAGGGCGTCAGCCCCATCAGGTCCGCCGCCTTGTGAAAGCTCCCCGCCTCGGACACCGCCTTGAAAATCTGATATGTCAGTAGCGTCATCTGCTTTTCTCCTGTCAATCCGTCATCGATCTGTCATTGATTCATCATCAATCCGTCTGATTTCCTGCTGAATCGTCTGCCCCGCAGCCCCTTTTTCACCGCGCGCAGCGATACTGCACTCCTGAAAAAATCTCCGTTTCACCGGATAAAAAAATGCTGTTTCCGCTGCCGACCGGATCGAAAAACGCTGTTTGCCCGTAAAAAAGCCCCCGCCGCATGCGGGGGCCGCCACATCAGGCACTCTTCGTCATACCGGTCATCCGCTCGATGACCTCATACGCCATCTCCAGCGCTCTCATATTTCCGTCCACGACCTCCGGCTTCCTCGCAAACTTATGCAGGAAAGAAGCTCTCATCTCGTGCAGGAAATCCTCCTTCTTCATCACACCGCTCACGGCCGCCGCGGCCGCCAGCATGGGCGTATTGGGGAAATTCTTCCCCAGCGTCTCTTCCGAGATCGCCCGCGCGTCCACCGTATAGACCGCGCCCCGGTAGCCCCGCAGCAGCGGCCGGATCTCCTCCGCGGACCTGGGCGTGTTGACAATGATCGCCCCGTCCCTCTTCAGACCGTCCGTCACATGGACCGAATGCAGCAGCGTCTCATCGACGACCACCACGAAATCAGGTTCATAGATATTGGAATGTACCCGGATGCGGTCCCGGCTGATCCGGTTGAAAGCCGTGATCGGTGCCCCCATGCGCTCAGGCCCGTACTCCGGGAAACCCTGCACATAGGCCTCCGTCTTGAAAGCCACATCCGCCAGCAGCAGCGCCACCGTCTTGGCGCCCTGACCGCCTCTTCCATGCCACCTGATCTCGAGTGTATTGTCCATGACTGTGATTCCTGCTCTTTCTGATTTGTTTTTCCGGTTTTCTATTTCTGTTTAATTTTTCGTTTTGCCTTTTTGCTTATCCGGCTTCACTTTTTCTGTTTCGCTTATCCGGTTTCGCATTTTCGGTCCTGCGCGGCGCCCCGTCTTCATCTGCTCTTTCCCGGAAGATCAGAATTCCTCACCTGTAAAAGATGAAAAGAATCTCTGTCCCCGCCGCGATAGATGAATATTCTTCATTTCTATCATGAGCATTTCTAACCAGAGACGCCAACAAACGCAACTATACGCTTTTTTGATTGAAAGTAAATATTTTTCAGTATGAATCTTTTTCACTAAAAGTATCTGACAGGTGAGACGGGTCTGCGGCCTTTTCCGCCTGCGAGCACCCCGTTTCTCCCACTCAAAAAGACCGGGCCATTCAAAATTTGCACGTTTATGACTGATTTCCTCCTCAAAAATTGCTTATTTGTGGAGCTTTTTGATTGTTTTAGCTTGCATTTAATCTTTTTCGAATGTATAATACACGCATCAGGAGCAAACAACCTGTTCCCGAAACCCGTCCACATACGCACACCGGCACAGCCGGATTTTCCACAAACCAACCCGGCAGCAATTTCAGATATACATTCACGCACATACATCCCACATATATCCCACACATTTCAGGAGGCCAACCATGATCTACACCGTCACATTCAATCCGTCACTCGACTACATCGTCTCCGTCCCGGGCTTCGAGCTGGGCAAGACCAACCGCACCGTCTATGAACAGATGCTGGCCGGCGGCAAGGGCATCAACGTCACGACCGTCCTCACCAACCTCGGCATCGACAGCACCGCCCTCGGCTTCGTCGCGGGCTTCACCGGAGACGAACTGATCCGCCGCATGGAGGAGATGGGCCTCAAAAACGACTTCATCCGCATCAGCAACGGCTTCTCCAGGATCAATCTCAAACTCCGCGACGTCGACGGCACCGAGATCAACGGCATGGGCCCCGTCATCGACCAGGACGCCCAGGACACCCTCATGACAAAGCTCAATACACTGCAGGAGGGTGACACCCTCGTTCTCGCCGGCAGCATCCCCGAGAGCATGCCCGGCACCATCTACTCCAACATCCTCGAGGCACTCCAGGGCCGCGGCATCCGCTTCGTCGTCGACGCCACCAAAGACCTCCTGCTCAACGTCCTCCAGTACCACCCCTTCCTCATCAAACCCAACCACCACGAGATCGGCGAGATCTTCGGCGTGGAGCTGGACACCCGCGAGTCCGTCGTCCCCTACGCCAGGAAACTCCGCGAGATGGGCGCCGTCAACGTCCTCGTCTCCATGTCCGGCAAGGGCGCCGTCCTCGTCGACGAATACGACCAGGTCCACGCCCTCCCCGCACCCGAAGGAAAGCTGATCAATGCCGTTGGCGCAGGCGACTCCATGGTCGCGGGCTTTCTGACTGGCTGGGAGGAACAGCACGAATACGGCCACGCCTTCCGCATGGGCGTCGCCACAGGCAGCGCCTCCGCCTTCTCCGACCTGCTCGCCACCAGGGACGAGGTCATGGACGTCTACGGCCGCCTGCAGGTCTACGGCAGCCTGAATGACTGATCCAGCAGCCGCCTGCACACCGGCCCCGCCGGACTCACCCCCCGCACCCGCTCTGGCCCGGCGTCCACTCCACCGCAGCGCAATAATGATTCCGTCTTTTCCCGAAATCCTCTATAATGAAGGTATATGACCGTCTGCGTCATATACCTTCATCGTCATTCGCCAAAATCGTCCAAGCCGGATCTCACACCCCGCGCCCGATTCGGAATGACATCCAATCCACCGCAGCCATAACCGCCGCCGGACATTCACGACAGATCACAAAAGGGAGGTCAACATGTTCGCTGAACAGCGCCAGGCCCAGATCCTGCAGCTCCTCGACGCCCGGGGCAGCATCACACTCACAGAACTCGTCACGCTCCTGCAGGCCTCGGAATCCACCATCCGCCGCGACCTCCAGGACCTGGACAAAAAAAAGAAGCTGGTCCGTGTCTTCGGCGGCGCCATGTCCGTCGACAGCAGGACCAGCCTTCATGAAGAGCGCGTCGCCGACAGAGAGGCCGTCAATATCGAAGAAAAAAACCGGATCGCCCGATACGCGGCGTCCCTGATCATGCCCGATGACTTCATCTACATCGACGCCGGCACCACCACCGCCGCCATGATCCCCTTCATCACCGAGCACAGTGCCGTCTATGTCACCAACGCCGTCGCCCACGGACTCGAGCTGGCCAGACGCGGCTTCCGCGTCAATCTCATCGGCGGTGAGATCCGCACCCCCACCGAAGCCATCGTCGGCAGCGCCGCCTGCGAAGAACTCCGCTCCTACAACTTCACCAAATGCTTCATGGGCACCAACGGTGCCGATCCGGACAGCGGCTTCACCACCCCCGACATCGGCGAGGCCGTCATCAAGGGCCGCGCCATGGCCCAGTCCCGGCAGCGCTACATCCTCTGCACCGCGGAGAAATTCCAGATCGTCTCCCCGGTCCGTTTCGCCGACTTCGCCGACGCCACCGTCATCACCGACCACTGCCCCGACAGCTGGTACGAACAGCAGCGCAACGTCGTCGTCGCGCCGGATCTGCCTGATCCCGCCTGACCGTTTACTGTTCACGGGAAACAAACAATCCTCACTTGCACCATAAAGAAATCCTTGTCTGCGCGGAATCACCATTGTCAACTGCACAGCATGATAATAATAAAGGAGCTTCCCCTATGGCACACATGACATCCCGGGACAGCCGGAACATATACTATGAAAACTGGCAAGCCTCCAGCCCCCGTGCCGTGATCCAGATCCTCACCGGCCTGGGCGAAATGGCCTGGTACTACGAGGACCTCGCCAAAAAGGCCAACCAGCTCGGCTTCTCCGTCTACCTCCACGAATACCGCAAGCACGGCCGGACCGAAGCGGACTACGGCGACGGCAACATCTTCCTGACCTTTGCCTCCGACGCCGCGCAGATGCTGACCAGGATCCGCCAGGAAAATCCCGGCAAAAAGGTCTTCCTCGTCTGCCACAGCCTGGGCACCGGTATCGCCCAGTTCGCCATCGCGAAGGAAGGCGCCCGCTGGGACGGCATCGCCATGACCGGCCCCTCTCACCGGGTCATTGAACCCGACCGCTTCGACCGCCTCCTCAAACAGGCTGAACAGGCCATCCTGGACCAGGGCCCCGATGCCCCCAGCGCAGACATCTACCCGGAGATCTTTGACGGCCAAAACGATGAATTCGCGGAGGAAAACAGCCCCTTCTCCTTCATCACCTCCGACCGTCAGAAATGGGACTTCATCGCCTCCCTCCCTTTCACCAGTCCCGACTACAGCAACCGCTTCTACCGGGACTTCCTGCTCATGCAAGCCGTCATGCTCGATGACCTCGCCCTGGAAAAACAGCCCGCCGCCTCGCCCGGAATCACCGCCCTCCCCGTTCTCCTCCTCACCGGAGAACAGGACATCACCTCCGAACACGGCAGCTACGCCGCCGTAAAGGCCGCCGCTCTGCGAAACGCCGGCTTCACCGACGTCACCAGCAAATCCTACCCCGGCCTCCGCCACAGCATCCTCCAGGAGGTCCGCCGCGGCGAAGTTGAGGACGACATCCTTGCCTGGATCGAGGACCGGCTGTGACCACAGTGTCCATCCACCATTTCCCGGCTGCACCGCAGTGACCGGATCAGGAGCCAGCCCGAAAGCCGAAGCCCCCGCACAGGCACAGCTGGCAGCACTGAAAAGCCTGCAAAATAAGCACTGAAAAGCCTGCAAAAAAAGCACTTGCGAAATCAGCATTATCATGTATAATAAATATGTTCTGCACCTGCAGAGCACATCAATCAAATGTCTGCGTAGCTCAGTTGGATAGAGCGACCGCCTCCTAATGGAAAAGGGCCACGCCCGCTTTCGAGGTCAAGGCGACAGGCATACGGTTCGACT
>OCTW013429176.1_pt1 | contig 14025 bp, 20 predicted proteins | sample 1539671 | NCBI WGS metagenome assembly OCTW01 (sample SAMN02144230, study PRJEB22623) | gut metagenome | biome: sheep rumen | host: Ovis aries | place: New Zealand | reverse complement strand
AATAACAATGGTCCAGATGGAAACAAGAAATTTAAGAAAAACAAGACAGGGTGTCGTGATCAGCAACAAAATGGATAAAACCATTGTTATCGCGTCCAAGTTCAAGGAGAAGCACCCCATTTACGGTAAGTTCGTGCAGAAGACCAAGAAGTATCATGCACACGATGAGAAGAATGAGGCAAACATCGGCGATACCGTACTCATTATGGAAACCCGTCCGTTGTCGAAGACAAAGAGATGGAGATTAGTTCAAATCGTAGAAAAGGCTAAATAATTATGATACAAGCAGAATCAAGACTTACAGTAGCTGACAACAGTGGTGCGCGCGAGGCTCTCTGCATCCGCGTGCTCGGTGGCACACGCCGCCGCTATGCCAGCGTGGGTGATGTGATTGTTGTCGCCGTGAAGAACGCCATCCCCACAAGTGACGTGAAAAAAGGTGCAGTATCAAAGGCTTTGATCGTACGCACAAAGAAGGAAATCCGTCGTGCAGATGGTTCTTACATTCGCTTCGACGACAATGCTTGTGTGTTGCTCAACAACGCTGGCGAGCTCCGCGGAAGCCGTATCTTCGGCCCCGTCGCCCGTGAGCTCCGTGCAGTGAACATGAAGGTCGTTTCTTTGGCACCAGAGGTTCTTTAATCATTAAAAACAGACATTAGTAATGAGCAAATTACATATCAGAAAAGGTGACATGGTCCTTGTGATTGCTGGTAAGGACAATTACAAAGTGAAGGGCGACAAGACTCCGCACAAGGTGCTCAAGGTGCTCGTCAAGGAACAGCGTGCCATCGTGGAAGGTGTGAACATCGTTTCCAAGAGCACGAAGCCGACGGCCAAGAACCCTCAGGGAGGCATCATCAAGCAGGAAGCTCCCATTCACATCTCGAACCTGAGCCTGGTGGACCCCAAGAGCGGGGAGCCGACTCGTATTTCTGTCAGACACGAAGGCAAGAACGTCATTCGTATCGCTAAAAAGTCAGGAGAGGAGATTAAATAATGAATACAGCACAGTTAAAGAAAGAGTATAAGGAGAACATCGCTCCGGCATTGAAGAAGCAGTTCAACTACACTTCTGCAATGCAGATTCCTGTCCTGAAGAAAATCGTTGTCAATCAGGGACTGGGAGACGCCACACAGGACAAGAAGATCATCGATGTGGCCATCAATGAGATTACTACTATCACTGGTCAGAAGGCTGTGGCTACCTATTCCAAGAAGGATATCGCCAACTTCAAGCTCCGTAAGAAGATGCCCATCGGCGTGATGGTGACACTGCGCCGCGAGCGCATGTATGAGTTCCTGGAGAAGCTCGTCCGCATCGCACTGCCGCGTATTCGCGACTTCAAGGGTATTGAGAGCAAGTTCGATGGCCGTGGCAACTACACACTCGGTATTCAGGAGCAGATCATCTTCCCTGAAATCAACATCGACTCGATTGACCGTATCCAGGGCATGAACATCACCTTCGTCACAACGGCAAAGACCGACGAAGAGGGCTATGCTCTGCTGAAGGCATTCGGACTTCCATTCAAGAACGCTAAAAAAGATTAAGAGATATGGCAAAGGAATCAATGAAAGCCCGTGAGGTGAAGCGCGCAAAGCTCGTGGCCCGCTATGCTGAGAAACGTGCCGCGCTCAAGAGAACCATTGCAACGACCGACGATCCCGCTGAGGCATACGAGGCTGCACGCAAGCTGCAGGAAATACCCCGCAACGCCAATCCCATTCGTCTGCACAACCGCTGCAAGATCACCGGACGTCCAAAGGGCTACATCCGCCAGTTCGGCTTGTCGCGTATCCAGTTCCGTGAGATGGCTTCTGCCGGTCTCATCCCTGGAGTGAAGAAGGCCTCTTGGTAAGAAGACGGTTATTTTTTAATATTGTCGGGGGAGTCCCGATTAATTAAACATTTATATTTTATGACAGATCCAATAGCAGATTATCTGACGAGGTTGAGAAACGCAATCATGGCTCACCACCGTGTTGTTGAAGTACCAGCTTCAAACTTGAAGAAGGAAATCACAAAGATCCTCTTCGAGAAGGGCTACATCCTGAACTACAAGTTCATCGAGGACGGCCCGCAGGGCACCATCAAGGTCGCCTTGAAGTATGATCCCCAAACAAAGCAGAACGCCATCAAGGTGCTGCAGAGAGTGTCCACCCCGGGTCTCCGTAAGTACACGGGCTACAAGGACATGCCGAGAGTTATTAACGGACTTGGTATTGCAATACTTTCTACGTCCAAAGGTGTAATGACAGACAAGGAAGCCTCCGCTCAGAAAATCGGCGGTGAGGTTCTTTGCTATGTATATTAATAAGGAGGATAGAATATGTCAAGAATTGGTAAACTGCCTATCGCTATCCCCGCAGGCGTAACTATTGATATCAAAGACCACGTCGTGAGCGTCAAGGGCCCCAAGGGCGAGCTCTCGCAGAAGGTGGATCCGTCAATCCTCATCAAGAACGAGGATGGACATCTTGTATTTGAAATCGATGAGAAGAGTCCCGTCAACATCAAGCAGAAGCAAGCCTTCCACGGTCTGTACCGTGCGCTGGTCAACAACATGGTTGTCGGCGTGAGCGAGGGTTATAAGAAAGAGCTTGAACTCGTCGGCGTCGGTTATCGCGTGTCGAATCAGGGCAACCTCATAGAGTTCTCACTGGGCTACACTCACCCCATCTTCATCGAGCTTCCTAAGGAGGTGAAAGTGGAGACGAAGTCTGAGCGTAACCAGAATCCTCAGATTATTCTGGAATCTTGCGACAAGGCATTGCTCGGCCTTATTTGTGCAAAAATTCGTTCTTTCCGTATGCCTGAGCCGTATAAGGGCAAGGGTATCCTGTTTAAAGGCGAGGTTATCCGTAGAAAGTCTGGTAAGTCAGCCGCAGCTAAGTAATTTTAATCATTTACGATTATGACAACAAAGAAAGTAGAAAGACGAATCAAGATAAAGTATAGAATTCGCAAGAGCGTTAACGGTACTGCAGAGCGTCCTCGCATGAGCGTCTTCCGCAGCAACAAGCAGATTTACGTGCAGGTCATCAACGACCTGACGGGCAAGACGATTGTTTCTGCATCTTCTCTCGGAATGGAAACCATGCCCAAGAAGGAACAGGCTGCCAAGGTTGGCGAGCTGATTGCCAAGAAGGCTCTCGAGGCTGGTGTCAACCAGGTGGTTTTCGACCGTAACGGTTATCTGTATCATGGACGTGTTAAGGAGCTGGCCGATGGCGCTCGTAAAGGTGGACTTAATTTCTAAACGATTATGGCAATGAACAAAGTTAAGATAAATAGCGATGTTGAGTTAAAGGATCGACTGGTTGCTATTAACCGTGTGACGAAGGTTACAAAGGGTGGCCGCACCTTTACATTTGCAGCTATCGTGGTTGTCGGCGACGGCAACGGCGTGATTGGCTGGGGACTTGGTAAGGCAGGTGAAGTGACAGCTGCCATCTCCAAGGGCACTGAGGCTGCCAAGAAGAACCTGGTGAAGGTCCCCGTTCTCAAGGGAACCATTCCTCATGAGATCGAGGCCCGCTATGGTGGCGCCAAGGTGTTCCTGAAGCCGGCCGCTGCTGGTACAGGTCTTGTTGCCGGTGGTGCTATGCGTGCCGTGCTCGAGAGTGTTGGCGTGAAGGACGTGCTTGCAAAGAGCAAGGGCTCTTCAAACCCCCACAACCTGGTGAAGGCTACCATTCTTGCCCTGAGCGAGATTCGCGATGCCTATACAATCGCAGGCCAGCGTGGTATCAGCATGGACAAAGTGTTTAACGGATAAAACCAGGAGGTTAGAAAATGGCAAAAATCAAGATTAAGCAGATTAAGAGCAAGATTGGCGCTCCTGTTGACCAGAAGCGTACGCTCCTCGCACTGGGCTTGCACAAGATTTCGCAGGAAGTTGAAGTGGAAGACAACCCCAGCATCCGCGGTATGATCCGCAAGGTTCACCATCTGGTAACCATAGTTGAATAATCATCGTCAAACGTTTAAATGCATTCTAAATATGAAATTAAATAGTTTAAAACCGGCAAAAGGTTCGACTCATTCGCGTCGCCGCATTGGACGTGGACCGGGGTCTGGTCTCGGTGGAACGTCTACTCGTGGCCACAAGGGTGCCAAGGCTCGCTCTGGTTACAAGAAGAAGGTTGGATTCGAAGGTGGTCAGATGCCTCTCCAGCGTCGTGTGCCGAAGGCTGGTTTCAAGAACATCAACCACAAGGAATATTTTGCAGTGAACCTCTCTACTCTCCAGGAACTGGCTGAGAAGAAGAACCTGACAAAGATTGGCATAGCAGAACTCAAAGAGGCTGGCATCACCAACGGCAAGAAGCTCGTGAAGATTCTTGGCACCGGTGAGCTCAAGGCCAAGATTGACGTAGAGGCCAATGCATACTCTAAGACAGCCGAAGAGGCTATCAAGGCTGTTGGTGGTAACGCAACTATAATCTAAACACTTCAATGAAAAAGTTAATTGAGTACCTGAAGAATTGTTGGAGAATTGAGGATTTGCGCCAGCGAATCCTCATCACCATCCTGTTTATCGCAATCTATCGTTTCGGATCTTTCGTCGTGCTGCCGGGCATCGATCCCGCCGCACTTCAGAATCTGCAGCAGCAGACAGCAGGTGGTCTGATGTCACTTCTCGACATGTTCTCAGGTGGTGCTTTTTCCAATGCATCAATCTTTGCATTGGGAATCATGCCTTACATCTCTGCGTCTATCGTGATGCAGCTGCTCGCCGTCGCCGTACCTTATTTCCAGAAGATGCAGCGCGAAGGTGAGAGTGGTCGCAAGAAGATTATGTGGTACACCCGTCTGCTCACCGTGGGCATTCTGCTGTTCCAGGCTCCTGCTTATCTCATTAACTTGAAGATGCAGGCTGGAAGTGCTTTGTCACCGGGTGTGTCTTGGGGATTCTTCATGGCAACAGGCACGTTCATCCTCGCTGCTGGTTCCATGTTCATCCTCTGGCTGGGTGAGCGTATCACAGACAAGGGCATCGGCAACGGTATCTCCATCATCATTATGATTGGTATTATCGCCCGCCTGCCGCAGGCTTTCGTACAGGAGGTAAGCTCTCGCTTCACTGCTATCACTGGTGGTGGTCTGGTAATGTTCATTGCCGAACTGCTCATCCTCTATGCAGTGGTTTGTGCTGCTATTCTCCTCGTTCAGGGTGTGCGCAAGGTGCCCGTGCAGTATGCAAAGCGCATCGTAGGCAACAAGCAGTATGGTGGTGCACGTCAGTACATTCCCCTGAAGTTGTTCGCTGCAAACGTGATGCCTATCATCTTCGCACAGGCCGTGATGTTTATTCCGCTTACACTTGTTCAGATCACTTCAGACTCTGCAAGTCCCGTTCTCCGTATGCTGCTCGACCGCAACAGTCTGCTGTATAACGTGGTGTTTGCAATCCTCATCATTGCCTTCACCTATTTCTATACAGCCATTACGCTGAACCCGACTCAGATGGCAGAAGACATGAAGCGCAACAATGGCTTCATCCCAGGCATCAAGCCCGGCAAGCCGACAGCCGACTATATTGAGACCGTGATGTCGCGCATCACCTTCCCAGGTTCGCTGTTCATTGCTCTCATTGCCATCATGCCAGCCTTTGCAGGTTTGTTGAATGTTCAGGATGCTTTCTCGCAGTTCTTCGGAGGAACGTCTCTCCTGATTCTTGTCGGTGTGGTCATCGATACGCTGACACAGATTGAGAGCCATCTGATGATGCGCCACTACGAGGGTCTGCTCAACTCAGGCCGTGTGCGTTCCACCAGAAACGGAGTGATGCAGGCATATTAATCTGACGGATGAAGATATTTCTGAAGACAGAGGACGAAATTGAGCTAATGCGCCGGGCGAACCAACTTGTTGGTAAAACGCTCGGCGAATTGGCCCGACATATAAAGCCGGGTGTTACTACACTTCAGCTTGATGCGATTGCCGAGGAGTTCATTCGAGATCATGGGGCAGAGCCCACATTCAAGAACTTTCCCAATCCCTACGGCCCTCCCTTTCCGGGCAGCATCTGCACTTCGGTCAACGACGTGGTCGTCCACGGAGTGCCAAGTTCGAAAACCGTGCTGAAAGAAGGCGACATCATCACCATTGATTGTGGAACCCTTCTCGATGGCTACAACGGCGACTCCGCCTATACCTTCTGCGTGGGTGAGGTCAGTGAAGAGGTTAAGAACCTGCTGCGTACAACCAAGGAGAGCCTTTACCTGGGAATACAAAACGCAGTTGCAGGCAAGCACATCGGCGACATCAGCTATGCTGTCCAGTCTCATTGTGAGGCACAGCATTATGGCATTGTCAGGGAACTGACAGGCCATGGCATCGGCCGCAAGATGCATGAGGATCCACCAGTGCCCAACTACGGTCGGCGCGGAAACGGAACAATGCTGAAGGCCGGTATGTGCATCGCAATAGAACCAATGGTCACCATGGGCGACAAGTCCATCTTCATGGATGCCCAGGACCGCTGGACCATCCGCACACGCGATGGCAAGCATGCCGCTCATTTCGAGCATACCATTGCCGTGCGAAGGGGAGAGGCTGAAATCTTGTCCTCGTTTAAGGAAATTGAAACAATTGAAGGAAAATTATACTGAGCATATATGGCAAAGCAATCCGCAATAGAACAAGACGGAACGATTATCGAAGCACTGTCAAACGCCATGTTCCGCGTGGAATTGGAGAATGGTGTACTCATCACTGCACATATCTCCGGCAAGATGCGCATGCATTACATCAAGATCCTGCCGGGCGATAAGGTGAAGGTAGAGATGAGTCCGTATGACCTCACAAAGGGAAGAATAGTATTCAGATACAAATAAACCATAGAGATAATATGAAGACAAGAGCATCATTAAAGAAGCGCACACCCGACTGTAAGATCGTTCGTCGCAAGGGTCGTCTGTACGTTATCAACAAGAAGAACCCTAAGTACAAGCTGCGTCAGGGTTAATGTTAAATAAGCGTAAAAGTTACTTTGTCTGAAAAAAAATATGTACCTTTGCACGCTTTTTAGCAAAATTTGATTTTTTATTTTATTATTTTTATCATCACAATCAATGGCAATAAGAATTGTTGGAGTAGATTTGCCCCAAAACAAGCGTGGCGAAATCGCATTGACCTATATCTACGGTATAGGTCGAAGTAGTTCAGCAAAGATATTGGACAAGGCTGGTGTTAGCCGCGACCTGAAGGTCAACGAGTGGACTGACGACCAGGCAGCCAAAATCCGTGAAATCATCGGCGCTGAATTCAAAGTTGAAGGTGATCTCCGCAGTGAGATCCAGATGAACATCAAGCGACTGATGGATATTGGTTGCTATCGTGGAGTGCGTCATCGTAATGGTCTTCCTGTACGCGGCCAGAGCACAAAGAATAATGCTCGTACTCGTAAGGGAAAGAAGAAGACTGTTGCAAACAAGAAGAAGGCCACAAAGTAATTAACAATTAAGAATTGAAGAACTATGGCAAAGAAAACAGTCACCAAGAAAAGAAACGTGAAGGTTGACGCAATGGGTCAGCTCCACGTTCACAGCTCTTTCAATAACATCATCGTCTCTTTGGCAAACAGCGAGGGTCAGGTCATCTCCTGGTCGTCGGCTGGTAAGATGGGCTTCCGTGGTTCCAAGAAGAACACTCCCTATGCTGCTCAGATGGCCGCTGAGGACTGCGCAAAGATTGCATACGACCTTGGCCTGCGCAAGGTGAAGGCTTATGTGAAGGGTCCCGGTAATGGTCGTGAGAGCGCCATCCGTGCCATCCACGGAGCAGGCATCGAAGTCATCGAGATCGTAGACGTTACGCCGCTGCCACACAATGGCTGCCGTCCTCCGAAGCGTCGTCGCGTTTAATCAATAACAAGAAAAAGAAAAGAGAATTATGGCAAGATATATTGGACCGAAATCGAAAATCGCGCGCCGTTTTGGCGAAGCCATCTTTGGCGCAGACAAAGTTTTGTCCAGGAGAAACTTCCCTCCTGGACAGCATGGCAACAGCCGTCGCCGCAAGCAGTCGGAGTATGCTGTCATGTTGGCAGAGAAGCAGAAGGCCAAGTACACATACGGTGTTCTTGAGCGCCAGTTCCGTAATATGTTTGAAAAGGCAGCCAAGGCTGAGGGCATCACCGGTGAGGTGCTCCTTCAGCATCTAGAGAGCCGTCTTGACAACGTTGTGTTCCGCATGGGTATTGCTCCCACACGTGCAGCTGCCCGTCAGCTTGTAGGCCACAAGCACATTGTTGTCGATGGCAAGGTCGTCAACATTCCTTCTTTCCAGGTGAAGCCTGGTCAGATTGTTGGCGTACGCGAAAAGGCCAAGTCGCTTGAGGTGATTGAGGCTGCCCTCGCAGGCTTCAACCACAGCAAGTATCCTTGGATTGAGTGGGACGAGCAGACCAAGAGCGGTAAGTTCCTCCACATGCCCGAGCGTGCCGACATTCCCGAAAACATCAAGGAGCAGTTAATCGTTGAGTTGTACTCTAAATAAATCATTAAATTAATGGCGATATTAGCATTTCAAAAACCCGACAAAGTTGTAATGCTGGAGGCTGACGAGCGATTCGGCAAGTTCGAATTCCGCCCATTAGAGCCTGGCTTCGGAGTTACCGTTGGTAACGCCCTGCGCCGCATTCTCCTTTCGTCGCTCGAAGGTTATGCCATCAACACCATCAAGATTGGCGGTGTTGAGCATGAGTTCTCTTCGGTGCCCGGCGTGAAGGAAGATGTCACCAACATTATCTTGAACTTGAAGCAGGTTCGCTTCAAGCAAGTAGTAGAAGAATTCGAGAATGAAAAGGTCAGTATCACCGTTGAGAACTCCACCGAGTTCACGGCAGGCGATATCGGCAAGTATCTGACTGGATTTGAAGTGTTAAACCCAGATTTGGTGATTTGTCATTTAGATGCAAAAGCTTCGATGCAGATAGACCTTACAATCAACAAGGGCCGCGGATATGTTCCTTCAGACGAAAACCGCGAGTTCTGCACCGATGTCAACGTAATTCCCATCGATTCTATTTACACACCTATCCGCAACGTCAAGTTCTCGGTAGAGCCTTATCGTGTTGAGCAGAAGACCGACTACGACAAGCTCGTGCTCGAAGTGACGACGGATGGTTCCATCCACCCGAAGGACGCTCTGAAGGAGGCTGCCAAGATTCTCATCTACCACTTCATGCTCTTCTCTGATGAGAAGATTACGCTGGAGAACAACGATGTGGAAGGCAACCAGGAGTTCGACGAGGAAGTGCTCCACATGCGCCAGCTGCTGAAGACACGTCTGATCGACATGAACCTCTCGGTTCGTGCGCTCAACTGTCTGAAGGCTGCCGACGTGGAGACCCTTGGCGACCTGGTTCAGTACAACAAGACCGACCTCCTGAAGTTCCGCAACTTCGGTAAGAAATCGCTCTCGGAGCTTGATGATTTGCTCGAGAGTCTGAATCTGTCGTTTGGAACCGATATTTCAAAGTACAAATTGGAGAAGGACTAAATCTCCGGAATTAAAAACAAACAATGAGACACGGAAAGAAATTCAACCATCTGAGCCGTACTGCTGATCACCGTCAGGCTTTGCTTGCCAACATGGCCATCTCACTGATCATGCACAAAAGAATCACTACGACTCTCGCCAAGGCAAAGGCACTCAAAAAGTATGTAGAGCCCCTGCTGACCAGGGCTAAGGACGATAGCACCAACTCGCGCCGCGTGGTGTTCCGCTATCTGCAGAACAAGGAAGCGCTGAAAGAGCTCTTCGGCCCTGTAGCCCAGAAGATCGGCGACCGTCCAGGTGGCTACACCCGCATCATCAAGCTGGGTCATCGTCTTGGTGACGCCGCTCCCACTGCATTCATCGAGCTCGTTGACTTCGACGAGAACATGGCTAAGGCTCCCAAGGCTGCCAGCAAGCGCACTCGTCGTGGTGGCAAGAAGAAGGCTGAGGCTGCTGCCGAAGCTCCTGTTGCCGAGGCTCCCGCAGCTGAAGAGGCAAAGGCTGAATAATCATTTAGAGAAACATCAATTCTCTCATACAACCAGAATCCCCGTTGCAGCATTAAGCTGTCAACGGGGATTTTTTTGGTTCCGTCTCTTCTTTGAAAATTGTTCCATTCCTTCATTTTCCCCCATTGTCCACAATCGGTTATTAGGATTTTATTGCTGTCCGCTAAAAACATCGCCTTTTATCTCCTACGCTTTTGTCCACTCCAGTCCTCTCTCCTCCAAACACTTTGACGCAAGATACTGTTGGGTAGGATGTCGTCGGCTTCTATGCTTTCAAATTGAAAAGAAAAGCAAGTTTTCCACAAAAACTTTCATAGAAACTTGCGTGTTTGAAAATAATAGTTTATATTTGCAACAAAATACTAACACTAATTATTTTACGGATATGAAACACTCAATACTTACAATTAGACGATGGGTCGCAGTGCTGGCAGTGCTGCTATCCTTCAGCGTTGGCGCATGGGCCGACGAAGCAACCAATCTGACCATGCTGGGCAAGACCGGAACCAAGGCAGCCGGACAAGACTACTACACCTTTGAAGTTGACCAGGGCGAGGCACGCTGGTATCCCAACCGCCGCGTTCTGGAGCTCGACAACGTGCAGATCACGAATCCGTCGAAAGAATGCTTCATCCATTATTCCGGCACCAGTCAGCTCTATGTCTACCTGATAGGCAGCAGTACGTTCAAGTATCAAAGCGGCGGCAATGGTGTTTTCGCCAAGTCGGCCATCTCTGCCGGTGGCGCCCTGAGCATCCAGAGCAAGGACTTCGCTCAGCGCGGCACGCTCACCATCTATTCCTATGGGCACAGCAGCGAGTGGAACAATGCCGTCATCTCGGTGACAGGCTACAGCACCACCCGCGCCCGCCTCAACGTGCAGCGCTGCAACCTGTATGTCTACCGGCAGGGCACCGAGTCGGCCAACTCCGGATACTCGGTGTTCGCAGCCAACGGCGGCAGCTATAAGGGCGTGGCCAGTTTCGAAGACGTGGACCTGCGCTGGTATGCGTGCAAGAAGCCTGTGCTCAACAATGGCTTGATGAAAATCTCGCGCAAGGACTGCATCTACAACAGCAAGGTAAGCCTCGACGCCAATGGCAACCTGGTGAGCGACGACGGCTCAGAGGTGCGCGAGGTGCGCCTGGGCTATCCGCTCGTCTTCGGCGAATATAAAAGCTATGACGGCAGCTATTCGGGCATGTCGAAGCGCAACACCAGCTACCTGGCCACTAAGGAAGACTACGGCACCGACAGCGTGCTGGTGTACGACGAGGTGGAGCACTCGGTGACGCTCAATGGCGGCGAGCTGAAAGGACAGATACTCTACTATGGCCGCGAAGACCTCGTGGTGAAGACCAGGGGCACCCAGCTGACGACCCTCGAAGGCAACCACGACTTCGGCATCAAGACCATGAACAGCTCGCTCATCATCGAGGGCGACCACGTGAGCGGCCATCAGGGACTGAAGCTCACCTACTCGGGCAACTATACCACCACTTACGGCATCACCGTTCCCCAGGGCAAGAGCCTCAGCTTCCGCCGCAATGCCAACGTGCAGATTGAGGATTATGCCGCCGGACTGGCAGGCACCGAGTTCCAGTGGGTGTCGTGGATAGGCGACGGCACATATCCCACCGACATGCCCACGCTCAGCATCGAGAACTCGGCACTGAACATCAACACCAAAATCGTTGGCATCTTTGGCTTCAGCGATATAACCAGGAACGGCTGCGAACCGGAGGACACATGGATCTACAAGAACTACTATTACGACGCCACCTACTATCCCGAGGATGAAAACGAACCCTACAACATTGAATACTACTACTGCCCCAACGCCATCTGCTACGACAGCGACGAGCCTACGCCCATTCTTCCGCTGACGGTGAAGCGCGACAACGACTTCGGTCTCATCGTGGGCGGGCACTATGTGACGCTCGACAACATCTACGACCTGAACTACAGCGACGAACGAGGCGAGGTGTATGGAGTGAGCTTCGACGAGGAAACCAACACACTGACCCTCGAAGACGGTGCCTACATACACACCACGGGCATGGGCGTAAGCGGAATAGAGTATCACAACTCGGCCAAGGGCCTCGACATCCATGTGAAGGGAAAGTGCGACATCAAGGCCGAAGGTTATATTGGAATCTATATCCTCGACCCAAGAGTCAGTATTTATGGCGATGGCCAGTTGCAGTCAAGGCTCAACGTGTTCGGAGGCCGCTGTGGCATGATGGTCGAAAACAATCAGACAGCCACAGTGCAGAACTGCATCGTCAACATCGAGTCGAACCAAACGGCATTCAGTGGACGCCATGACCCCGCCAACGGCGTATATGAAAATTTAGCCGGGTTGTGGGTCTATGATGGTGCCTCCGTGCGCCTTAACTCTATCAATGGCCCCACCACCCAATACATGAGTGTTCTCGACACAAACCATAGTAATCGTATTCTTGTTCCTGTTAATGGTGTTTTCGACCAGACCCTCCACGGTATAGCCCTCAACGGAAACCTTGCGACAGGTGAGATTATTGTTGGCGAAAACATTTACTTCAATGATGCAAACACCGAGAGCGTCTGTGTGGCCAACTGGGACACCAATGGTGATGGTGGCATCAACGTATTTGAGGCTGCTGCCGTAGAGTCGCTTGGCGAAGCGTTCACCGGAAATGATCAAATCCAACGGTTCAATGAGCTTGCCTATTTCACGGGACTTCATTTTATAGCCCCTAGTGCTTTCTGCGATTGCTACGATTTAAGAGAAATCACCATCCCCAGAACGGTCACCCAGTTATGCGATAATAGCTTCAACTCTACTGCCTTCAGCCAGATCACTATTCCGGCCAACGTGCAATACATAGAGTCTTCATGCTTCATGTTTTGTCCTAACCTTGAAGAGGTTAACTTCGAAGACGACAGCCAGCTTGTCGGGCTGGGCTGGGGTGCGTTCAGATATTGCTCATCGTTGCAATATATCACCCTTCCCAAGAACATCACCGTGCTGCCTGCCAAGGTGTTTGAGGGTTGTGAAAGTCTCCAGGGCTGTAGCTATGAGGGTGAAGTGACATATATCGGCGACGGCGCTTTCCAAGATTGCTCCAATTTCTATATCAACATTCCCAGTACCGTGGAATACATTGGCGATTTTGCCTTCTTTGGTTGCTATGCTGAAAGCTTCAGCCTGCCCGCCTCGGTGAAATATGTCGGCGAGAGTGCCATCACAGCAGCCATGGATCTCTACATCCCCGAAGACAGCCAGCTCGAAGAAGTGGGCCCGCGTGCCTTTTGTGGCTGCTACTACTGGAATCTCACCCTGCCCGCTACACTCCAGAAGATTGGCGACGAGGCCTTCTACCGCGGTGAGCAAGAGGATTATGCCGACATCTTTGTTTTAGGAAGAACACCTGCCGAGGCCGGACAGAACATCTTCGGACTGCTTGACACAGACTCGAGAATCTATGTCCCAGCAGGCCGTGCTGCCGCCTACAAGTCTGCATGGGCAGAGTATAAGGACTACATCGTTGGCGATGATATAGCCACTTCCATCGACGCGGTACGTGCAGAGCGCATCACTGGCGATGTCTACAATGTCCGTGGCCAGCTGGTCCGCCGCAATGCCACCACCGACGGCCTGCCCGCCGGCGTCTACATCGTCAACGGAAAGAAGATCGTCGTGAAGTAGCCGCGTGCATCGCATCTCGACGTAATACCCGCCAAACGTGCCGTCCTCACATCGAAGAGAGGGCGGCACGTTTTTTTCAGTATGCTCGGCCATAGTTCCGCCTCAACCGCCTTTGGCTTCTCGACGTAATCCAGTGGCTGCGTGGTTCCGCCGATCCAAGACTGCCGGAAACGAAAGGCGAAGACGACGAATGGGAGCAACAAAAGCGGCAGAATGGCGAGACAAATCCAATGGAATTGTTGAACGAATCCAATGGAATTGTTGAACGAAATCAATGGAATCGTTGGACGAATCCAATGGATTCGTTTACA
>OCTW011536410.1_pt1 | contig 14037 bp, 13 predicted proteins | sample 1539671 | NCBI WGS metagenome assembly OCTW01 (sample SAMN02144230, study PRJEB22623) | gut metagenome | biome: sheep rumen | host: Ovis aries | place: New Zealand | reverse complement strand
GCGCTGCAGGCGGCTGTGGCCATGCTGGCCCGCCGTCCCCACGCCGCCGGGGAAATCGAGGCGAAGCTGCGGCGCAGCGGCTGCCGCCCCTGCACGGTGGAGATGGTGCTGTACAAGCTGCGCAGGCACGGGCTGCTGGACGACGAGGCCTTCGCCCGCCAGTGGGCCGCTTACCGCGCGGGCAGCAGACTGGGCCAGCGGCGCATCACGCAGGAGCTGCGGCGCAAGGGCGTCGACGCGGACATCGCCGAGGCCGCCGCGGGGGAGCTGGATGGCGAGGCCATGCAGCAGGCCGCACGGGAGCTGGCCGCGAAATATCTGCGCAAGGCAAAGCCCGGCGAGGATCCCCGCAAGACGGAGCAGCGCGCGCTGGCCGCCCTGATCCGCCGGGGCTACGGCTATGACGAGGCGCGCGCCGCCCTCGCGCAGGCCCGGCAGGAGGCGGAATGAACAGGCCGGCTGCGGTTCCGCCGGAATCATTTTCACGGGATGAACAGGAGGAAGCACAGATGGAGGATGCGCTGAATCTGGAGCGTCTGAGCCGCGACGTCGCCTGCGCCGCGATCTCCCTGGCGATGACGGAATCGCGGGAGGAGGAGGCCCGGCTGCGGGAGATGCTCGCCGCCAGGGACATCGCCAGCGCCGCGGCGGACTACGGCGGCGCCTTCGACCAGTCGGTGATGAAGATTGTCGAACGGGCCATCATCGCCGCCCGGCGGGAGAACGTCATCGGCCCCTCCCACCACGAGGAGGGCGTCGTCGCCGGCGCGGCCCGGGAGGCTGTCAGCCAGGTGGCGCCCAAGGCCCTCGGGCTGCCGGTGGGCGGCAAGATCGCCGTCGCCCGCACCGGGGAGCACGTGGCGGTGGCCGTATTCTTCAACATTGGCCTGATGCACCTGGACGAGGTCTGCATCGGGCTGGGACACAGGAGCATCTGAGCGCTTGATCGCATATGGACGGACAGGAGGAGCAACATGCTGAACATCGCCATGGACGGCCCGGTGGGCGCCGGAAAATCGACAATTGCTGACGCGGTGGCCGCGGAGCTGGGCATCCTGCATCTGGACACCGGCGCAATGTACCGCGCCATGGGCCTGGCCGCGCTGCGGGCCGGGGTGGACACCCGGGACGAGGCCGCTGTCACCGCGCTGTGCGCAAAGACGGAAATCGGCGTGCGGCAGGAAGCCGACGGCCAGCACACCCTGCTCAACGGCGAGGACGTCACCGGCTGCATCCGCACGGAGGAGGTCAGCCTGGCCGCCTCCGATGTCGCCACCTACGCCGGCGTGCGCAGCGCCATGGTCGCCGCCCAGCAGCGCATCGCGCGGGAGGCCCCCATGCTGCTGGACGGCCGCGACATCGGCTCCCGCGTGCTGCCGGAGGCCACCGTGAAGATCTTCCTCACCGCCTCGGCCGAGGAGCGGGCCCGCCGCCGCTATCAGCAGCTGATCGACAAAGGCGAGCAGGCCGATTACGAGCAGGTGCTGGCCGATCTGAAGAAGCGCGACGATCAGGACACCCACCGGGAGGTCGATCCCCTGCGCGCCGCCGACGACGCCGTCATTGTGGACAGCACGGAGCTCTCCTTCGAGGAAACCATCGCGAAAATCATCGCCGTGATCCGGGAGGCGCAGCATGAGTGAAGCGCAGCCGAAAAAGCATTATCCCTGGTACACCGTGGCGAAGATCCTCGGCACGATCGCGGTGCACACCATCTGCCCCGTCACCTACCGCCACACGGAGCGCCTGCGGCGGGAAGGGCCCTGCATCTTCATCTGCAACCACCAGTCCTGGATGGATCCGGTGGTTGTCGCCTTGCCCGTGAAGAAGCGGCAGGTCACCTTTCTCGGCAAGAAGGAGCTGACCGGCAACCCCATCCTGCGCACCCTCGTGCTGGGCATGCGCATGATCGTCGTCGACCGCCACAATTCGGACATGGAGGCCATGCGGGCCTGCATGCGCGTGATCCGCGAGGGCGGCATCCTCGGCATTTTTCCGGAGGGCACGCGCCATCACCGGGGCGTCATGGAGGAGCTGGAGAACGGCGCCAGCCTGATCGCCTTGCGCAGCAAGGCCCCCGTCATCCCGATCTACATTGACCGCGAGGTCAAGCCTTTTCATCATACGAACTGCTATGTCGGCGAGCCCATCCCCACGGATGACCTGATCGCCCAGGGCGTCAACCGCGAGACCTCGGAGCAGCTGACCGAGCGCATCCGGGCGTATTACGCGGACTGGATCCTCCGGGCGAAGGCGGGAAACGGCTGAGCGGCGCCCCTTTCGCCGCCCGCCAAACGGCCGGACGGCTTGGTTCTGAAACTTTTCCAAAAATATTTTTTTGTCAGGCAGGATTTACAATGATTACATAGAAATGATAAAGATAGAGCCTTTATAGGTTCTGTCTGGGTGTTTGATGTGGAATGGAGGTCGCATTCTTGGCAGAGACACGCGGACGCCGCATCGAGGTGGCTGCCCACGCGGGCTTCTGCATGGGCGTCCGGCGGGCTGTGGACACGGCCGAAGGCTACGCCAGAGCGGGCAGCGGCAACACCTGCACGCTGGGCGATCTGATCCACAATCCCAGCGTGGTGGCTTCCCTGCGCGAGCGGGGGATTCCGCCGGTGCACAGCGTGGCGGAGGCCGCAGGGCAGCGGGTGCTGATCCGCAGCCATGGCGTCACGCGGCAGGTCATGCAGGAATTGCAGGAGGCCGGCTGCGACGTGGTGGACCTCACCTGCCCCTTCGTGGCGAAGCTGCATCAGCTGGCGGAGAACGCCAGCGCGCGCGGGCTGCCGGTGATTCTGATCGGGGAGCAGGCGCACCCGGAGGTGATTGGCACCGCGGGCTGGGTCGACGGCGACTGCTATGTCATCGCCAGCGCGGAGGAAGCCGAGAGGCTGCCGCCGCTTGAGGCCGCGGCCGTGGTCAGCCAGACCACCTTTCCGCCATCCCGTTGGGACAGCATCGTGCAGGTGCTGCGAAGCCGCATCCCCCAGCTGGAGGAACACTGCACCATCTGTTCCGCCACGGCCATCCGCCAGCAGGAGGCGGAGGAACTGGCCGGCCGCGCCGAGGCGATGATCGTCATCGGCGGCCGAAACAGCGCCAACACAAGGAAGCTGTACGAGACCTGCAGGGCCAGATGCGCCCACACGATTCTGGTAGAGAGCGCAGCGGAAATCCCGCCCGCCTTTGCGAATTCATTCCAATTTTTCGGCGTAACTGCCGGTGCATCCACACCGGACAGTGCGCTCAAGGAGGTTGTCATCACAATGAGTGACATCGAGAACACTGCCCCCGAGACCCAGGAGACCACCCATGCTGTGGAATCCGAGAGCGACTTCGGCGCCATGCTGGAAGCGCAGCAGACCCGTCAGCCCCGTCTCCGCGTCAACGCCGTCGTCAGCGGCGAAGTGCTGCAGGTGGGCGATGACGAGGTCGTCGTCAGCATCGGCGGCAAGTCCGACGGCGTGCTGAAGCGCGCGGACATGGCTGACAAGGAAGTCCAGGTGGGTGACAAGATCGAGGTCAAGGTCATCAAGATGAATGATGGCGAGGGCAATGTGGTCCTGTCCCAGCGCGGCTTGATCAGCGAGAAGAAGTGGAAGGCCCTGATGGAACAGTATGAGGCAGGCAACTGCATCATCGAAGGCCGGGGCAAAGAAGCGGTCAAGGGCGGCCTCCTGATGGACTACGACGGCATCCGCGTGTTCATCCCCGCGTCCCACCTCGACAGCCACTACGTCGAGAAGATCGAAGACTTCGTCGGCAAGGAGATCCGTGCGAAGATCATCGAAGTGGACAAGGAGAAGAAGCGCATCGTCGCCTCCCGCAAGGAGTGCATGAAGGAAGAGCGCGAAGCCGCCCGCAAGGCTGCCTGGGATCGCCTGGAGGAAGGCATGGTCATCCACGGCGTCGTCCGCCGCATCCGTGAGTTCGGCGCCTTCGTCGACGTCGGCGGCGTGGACGGCCTGGTGCACATCACCGACCTGAGCTGGGGCCGCATCAAGGATCCGAGCGAGGTCGTGAAGCCCGGTCAGGAAATCGACGTGAAGGTCCTGAAGCTGAACCCGGAGAATGGCCGCATTCAGCTGGGCTACAAGCAGCTGCAGACCCCGCCGTGGGAGACCGCCGCTGAGCGCTATCCCGTCGACGCCATCGTCGAGGGCAAGGTTGTCCGCATCACCACCTTCGGCGCCTTCGTGGAGCTGGAGCCCGGCCTGGACGGCCTGGTGCATCTGACCCAGTGCGCCCTGACCAAGGTCAACAAGGTGGAAGACGCCGTGAAGGTCGGCGACATCGTGCGCGTCAAGATCCTGAATGTCGACACCGAGCATCAGCGCATCTCCCTGAGCATCAAGGCCGCGCTGGAAGACGAGGCGATGGAGAGCGCCGAAGGCGAGCTTGACATCCCCGCCGAGGAAGAAGCCGCGCCCGAGGCCGTCGAGGCTGCTCCGGAAGCCGAAGCGCCCGCCGAGGAGTAATCCGAACAGACCCATGCACCCGGTTCCCCTGCGGAGCCGGGTGTTTTCGCTACAAAAAAGGAGGGGTACATTCCCTCCTTTTTTGCGGCGCCGCATCAGAACAGCTCGTCCAACAGCAGATACCAGCGCAATTCGTCCCGGTCGATCCGAAGGCCCAGGCAGTCGAGGAGCGCGTCTGCCTTCACCTGCGGCCTGATGATGCCGTAGGTGCCGTCGGTGTTGTGGCGCAGGCTGCGGTGGCACAGCGTGATGTCCCGCCAGCGGCTTCCAACCCCCGCATCGCCCAGGTCAATGAAGCCGCCCAGCCCGTTCTCCGTGAGCAGGATGTTTGGCAGGCAGAAATCCCCGTGGGAGAGCACCACGTCCCCCTCCGCGCTGTCCGGGCGGTTGCTCTCCAGCCAGTCCAGCAGCGCCTCGGGATCGCCGAAGCCGCCGGGGCCGAAGGTGCCCGGCTCCGCGTCCTCCACGTCCACCACGCCCGCCGCGACCCGCTGCCGCGCCTCGGCCAGCTCCACATCCACCGTCCGCCGCACCGGGCAGCCGGCCAAATCCACCGACCAGAGCAGCTGCAGGGCCTCCGCCAGCCGGCGGATCAGCAGCTCCGGCCGGTCGAGGAAGGCGATGTCGCAGGCCATGCGGCCCGGAACGCGGGTCATCAGGCAGTAGTGCAGACCGTCGGCGTCCTCGGCGCATACAATCCGCGGCGCGGGCACCCGGCCCTCCAGCCAGCGCAGCATGACCTCCTCGCGGTCGTTCCGGGGCGAGGACGGCTGAATCTTCAGCACCAGATCCTCATACATCAGCACCCGCGCGCCGGACTTGCCGGTGCCGTTCTCCCGATAGGGCCTGCCGCCCGTGTGCGCCGCGATGCCCGCCGGCAGCTCCGGTTGCCGCATCCTCATCCCCTCCTCCGAGCCGCGCTCAGAACCACTTTTTCTTCTTCGCGACGGCGACCAGCGCCGCCACCACCACCACCGACAGCAGGATGACATACAGATAGCCGAAGCGCCACTTGAACTCCGGCATGGATTCAAAGTTCATGCCGTACCAGCCCACGATGATCGTCAGCGGGAAGAAGGCCGTGGTGATCACGGTCAGGATCTTCATCTGGTGGTTCAGCTTCGCGTCCATGTAGGAGGAAAAGGCGTCCTGCAGGTGATCCGTCGCGCCGGACAGGGAGTCCATGTCGCCCCGCAGCCGGGTGACACGCCCGTTGAGGCCGGTCAGGTGATCCAGCTTCTCCGCGGAGAAGACGCCGTTCTCGTTCTCCTCCAGCGTGTTCGCCACATCCAGGATCTGGTCGTAATAGTTGTACAGCTTCAGCAGGCGCTTCTTGATCTCCAGCAGCCTTGTGCTGAAGCCGTCGTCCGCCCGGCCGGTGACGATCTCCTCCTCCATGTCCGTGATCGTGTTGCGCATCTTCTCCACGGAGGCCGTGCCGCCGTCCAGCAGCTTCTCCAGGAAGCAGCACAGCAGCCGCTCCACGGAGTCCGGCGTGCGGCCCAGCGCGCTCTGGAAGCAGGCGCGGGTGGAGCCGTCCCGGTCCAGGATGTCGACCACCAGCAGCAGATTCCGCTTCAGGAACAGGGCGATCCAGTCGTCCTCCCCTTCCTCGTTGACGATCCGCAGCTCCGTGAAGGTGTACTGATGATACACCTCAGCCCCGGTGCGGAACATCGGGTTCGCCCGCTCACAGGCCTGCACCGTCTCCGGGAAGAAGCCGAAGCGCCCGCTCACCTCCGCCAGCTCGGCACTGCTCAGATAGCCCACGGTAGGCGCGTCCTCGCGGATCGACGGCAGCGCGATCTCCGCTGCCGGATTGTCCAGTCTGTAAAAAGCCATGTCTGCCTCCTGCCCATTTTTCTCCATATCAGTATAGCACACATTCCGCCAAAACGGAAGAAAAACCGCCCCAGAGAGCGGTCTTTTCGGAAGGATAGGGGGCTGGGGGAAGGGAAGCCCTTTTCCACCCGGAAAAGGGTTCCCTTCCCCCAGCAACTGATCCCTTTTTGCATATCTGCACAATCCGGCCCGTCACAGCAGGCTCTTCGCCAGCGTCCGCGAGCGGGTCAGGTCATAGAGCACGCGGCGCACGCGCGGCACTTCCTTCGCGATGCGGTCCGCGCAGCGCTCCAGCAGGTCACTGGGCAGGCGGGCCGCCGCGACACCGCCCATCGCGACCTGCACCGCGCGCAGCACAATCAGCACATCATCCTGCTCCGGCACGGGGTTGTCCGCCAGCAGGGCATAATACTGCCACAGCTTCTTCTGCTGGCCCGCCCGCTCGATTTCCTCGCGGTAGATCGCGTCCGCCTGACGCAGGATGGCCAGCTTTTCCTCCGTCACCTCGCCATAGACGCGCAGGGCCAGTCCGCTGCCCGGGAAGGGCTGCCGCTGGGCAATCTCCTCCGGCAGGCCGATGGTCTCCGCCACGCGGCGAATCTCATCCTTGAACAGGTCCCGCACCGGCTCCATGATGCGCACGCGCACGCTGCCGAACTCCACCGGGAAGGGCAGCTCCCGCTCCAGCGAGTCGGAATAGTTCGTCCCCTGCAGCACAATCCGCACCTCCGGCAGCCGGGAGACCTCCCGCCGCAGGATCGCCCGGAGGCGGGCAAACACGAGCTTCTCCTTCTCCCGCTGATCCCGCTGGCCCTTCAGCGCCTCGACGAACTCATCCCGCGCGTCGATGCAGTTCACCTCGATGCCCAGGCTGCGGAAGATGCTCGTCACCCACTCCGCCTCGCCCGGGCGCAGCAGGCCCGTATCCACAAAAATGCAGTGCAGCCGGCTGCCGATCGCCCGTTTGGCCAGCATGGCGCACACGGCGGAATCCACCCCGCCGGACACCGCGCAGACCGCGTCCCCGCCGTCGGCGAACTGGCTGATCTCCTCCGTCGCCCGCAGGACAAAGGCGTCCGTGGACCACCAGGGCGTGCAGCCGCAGACCGCCTCGGCAAAATTGCACAGGATGCGCATGCCGTCCGGGTCGTTCTGCTCCACCTCGAAGGCGAAGCCATAGACAGGCAGCTGCGCGCCGCGGATCGCCAGCACGCCGCCCTCGGCCTGCCCCAGCGGCACCGCGCCGCTGCCCGGCTGCATGAAGCGGCACACCGGCAGCCAGCGCTCGCTGATGTCCAGTTCGCCGGTGACCGGATCTCCTGCCGCGAACTGCACCCGCTGCACCCCCGGCTCCGTCAGCTTGGCGCCCAGGCCGCCGCCCATCGCAACGCAGACGGTCAGCGCGGCGTCGCCCAGGGCCAGCACCGGCAGCCCCGCCGACAACAGCCCCTCCAGGCCGGGGATCTCAGCCGGTTCACCGGTCTGCGCGCCGCAAAGCACCAGACCGCGGCAGTCTGCCAGCTTTTCGCTGTCCAGCGCCTCGTCCGCAGCCTGGATCCGGCAGTAGATCGCCTCGCCCCGCAGCCGTCTCGCGGTCTGGCGGCAGGTCATCGTGTCCAGTTCCAGCAGCAGCAGTGCGTCCTGCATCTCACAGACCTCCCATTTGCCTTGCGAATCTATGATCGGATATTCTTTATCATATCATTATTCGGCATCTGCGCGGAAACTCCTGCAATTCCGCCCTCATTTCCGTACAGAAATGCGGGTTTTCCCCCTCAATGTGCAGGACGCAGCCTCCAAAGCGCCATCACCGCGGCTGAATCGCATGAAAAAGCCGCGGAACAGGGCTGCTCCGCGGCTGAATGGGTCAGGTCTTGTCGTCCATGTGCGCCTGCTTCTTGGCGCGGGCCAGGGCTTCCTTCCAGGCGTCCGCCGGCTTGGGGGCGGCGGGCTTGGGCTGCTCCTCCGCCTTCGGGGCAGGCTTGGGGGCAGGCTTCAGCGCGGCCTTCGCAGGCGCGGGCTTGCCGGCGGAACGGGCAGGCCTCTCCTCGCCCTCCGCACGGCGCTCCCTGCGCGGCTGGCCGTGATCGGCGCGGCGGCCGCCCTCGGGCCTGTTCGTGCGCTCCACGGGCTTCGGCAGCGGCTGCTCGGCCGGCGGCTGCTCCGCGGGCGCGGCCTGGGCCTGCTCGGAGGGAATCAGCTCGTCCACGCGGTAATCGCGGATATCGAAGTGCTCGCCGCGGGGCACGCGCACCTTCACAGTCTCCCGCACAATGTTCACGTCCACCACCGTGCCGACGCCGTCGGGCGTGGTCACCTGGCGGTTCACCCGCGGCAGCCGCTTGTGCTCCTGCTCGTAGGTCTCCTCCTCATACTTCAGGCAGCACATCAGCCGCCCGCAGATGCCGCTGATCTTCGAGGGATTCAGCGAGAGCCCCTGTTCCTTGGCCATCTTGATCGTCACGGACTGGAAATCGCCCAGGAAGTCCGAGCAGCAGATCGGCCGCCCGCAGATGCCCAGGCCGCCGATCACCTTCGCCTCGTCGCGCGGGCCCACCTGGTGCAGCTCCACCCGCATGTGCAGCGTGCTGGACAGGTCCCGCACCAAGGCGCGGAAATCCACGCGGCCGTCGGCGGAGAAATTGAACAGCACCTTCGAACGGTCAAACATCAGCTGGGCGCTGATCAGCTTCATCGCCAGCTCGTGCTCCGCGATCTTCTGGCGGCACACGTCAAAGGCGTGGCCGGAGATTGCCTGGTTCTCCTGGTCGCGCTGCATGTCCGCCTCGGTGGCCACGCGCACGATGGGCCAGAGCTGCTCCGCCAGGCTGTCGTCACTGCTCTCCTTCACCCCGGTGATGACCTCGCCGACCTCCAGGCCGCGCTCGCTCTCCACAATCACATGGTCGCCGGGCAGGGGCCAGATCTCGCCCGCATCAAAGTAATACAGCTTCCCGGCGTTCTGAAAGCGAACGCCCGCCACTCTCACCATTTCCTTCGTTCCTCCCACATTCTGAACAGCAGCCTCTCCATCAGCGGCTGCGCGGCGACATTCGACGCCATCATGCGGCGGTATTCCGTCATGTCGTCCAGCAGCCGCAGGAAGGGCGACGGGTCGCCGGACGCCGCCATCCGCTGCCAGACCGGCGCGTAGTCCGCGAGCTGCTCCGCCCTCTGCTGCCGCTGGCCCGCCGCCATCAGGCTGCGCACCATGCCCTGCAGCTCCTCCAGCACCTCCTGCGGCGCCAGCTTGCGGACTGCGGGGCCTTCTTTTTCCTTTTTGGCGCTGTCGCCCTTTTCCTTGACGGCCCATTTCGCGGCGACGGCATATACCTCCGCCGGCGCGCTGAAATTGAAGAAGTCCTCCCGCAGCTGCCGCCGGGTCTCCCAGTAGCGCTCGTCCTGCGCCAGCTCCAGCGCCAGCCCGAAGGAACCGCCCGCCGCCGCCACAGCCTCGCGCATGCGGTTTTCATCCGTGACGCCGTGCTCGCGCAGATAGCGCAGAATATACGCATCGGGCCAGGGATGCAGGGCCACCCGCCGGCAGCGGCTGGCGATGGTGTCCAGCAGCATCTCCGGATGGTCGGTGACCAGCAGGATGTGCACGCCGGGCAGGGGCTCCTCCAGGGTTTTGAGCAGCGCGTTCTGCGCCTCCGCCCGGGTCTTGTGCACGTCCTGCAGGACGAACACGTGGCCGTGGCCCTCGTAGGAGGCCCGGGAGGCGCGGCGCCGCAGCTCCGCAATGTCACTGATCGGGATGACCGTCTTTCCGCCCTTCCCCGCATCGGTCTCCGCGATCGGCGCGCCCGGCCGCAGCACGGTGTAATCCGGGTGGTTGTAATGCATCACCTGCAGGCAGCTGTCACAGCGGCCGCAGGGCTTCGTGAGGCCGGTGCAGAGCTGATGCATGGCGATCAGCCGGGCCAGCGTGCGCTTGCCCGTACCCCGGCCCCCGCTGATGAGCAGCGCGTGGGGCAGCCGCCCGGCCTGCATCGCGTTCAGCAGGCCTTCGATGCTCTCCCCCTGGGGGGCGAAATCGCGCAGCGTCACGCCATCCGGAAAGCCATTGTCCGTCATGCCTGCCGTCCTTTACAGCTTCACAAAGCTGTCCACTGTCAGCACAAATACGGTGGCGCCGCCCACGGTGACCTCCAGCGGATAGGGCGCGTAGGTGGTGTTGATGCCGCCGACAGGCGCCGGCGCGGTGGTGACCGTGCGGCGGCTCTTGCACGTCTTCTCGATCAGGTTCATCGCCTTCGGCAGCTCTGCGTCCTCCACGCCCACCAGCAGCGTCGTGTTGCCGGAGCGCAGGAAACCGCCGGTCGTGGCCAGCTTGGTCACGCGAAAACCGTGCTCTGTCATGGTGCTGACCAGCCGGGACGCGTCGTCATCCTGAACAATCGCAATGATCAGTTTCACAGGGCAAGCCTCCTTCGCATCGTTTTCCAAAGCGCTGTCACGCCATGAGCAGTATAGCGCACTTGCGCCGAAAATGCAAGGCGGGCGCGATTCCCCGCTGCGGCGCTCACAAAACACAGGCTGCTGCGAAGCGTATGTGTGAAGGCAGCCTTTTTCCTGGAGGAGGGCTTTCCTTCAGACATGCCCCCCCTCTTTCCGAAAAGGCCGTTCTGGGGCAGAAGGTGGTTTTTCATCATCTGTGTGAAAACGGACAGGTTCACGCATCCTGCCTCACAGTCTGCGCAGCGGCAAACGCAAAGACCCGCTCGTAGAAGTCCTTTGCCTCGTCATAGGCCGCATGGCCGAGCTCCGGCCAGACATGGAGCTCGCTGCCCGCAATACCGCGGTGCAGTTCATCGGCGGCTTCCTTCCCGACAGTGCGGTCGTTCCCGCCGGCCAGGATCAGGGTGGGGCAGCGGATGCGGCCCAGCTCCTCCCGCGCGTCGAACGCCAGGATCGCCTCGGCATTCCGAAAGAAGCGCTCATAATCCTCCGGCTTCGTGAAGCGGGCCAGCAGCGGGAACAGCCACCGGTTCCGCCGCAGATATGCCTCCGAGTTCATCCGCTCGGCAGTGTCCGTCATCAGGGCCGTGTGGTCGCCGCGCTGCGCCATTTGGATCCAGCCGTTGACCGCTTCCCGGGCCGTGGCGTTCGCGTACGGCGCCGTCACCGCCAGCACCATGGCCTGCACCAGCTCCGGCGCATCCGCCGCGATGTACTGCGCGATCATGCCGCCCTGGGAGACGCCCAGAAGGCAGGCCCCGTCCAGTCCGAGGCTTCTCATCGCCTGCGCCTGATCCGCCGCCATGTCCCGGATGCTGTACCCCTCCGGCATTCGCCGCTTCCGGCTGAACATGTACACCGTCCACTCCCGCAGATACCGCGCGTACGGCAGAGACAGGATCCACGCCTTGCCCCTCACCGTGCTCAGCCCGTCCGAAAGCCCTGGCAGCACCACCAGCTTCCTGCTGCCGCTGCCGAAGGCCGCGTAATCCATCAGCGTGTCTCCGATCGCCACACTGCCGTTCTTCCGCATGATGTCCCTCCCCTGCCCGCGCACACAAAAGGCCGCGGACCACAGCCCGCGGCCATCCTGTCAGTCGTCCTTCTCGCAGCGGAAGGCGTAGATCGTGGTGGTGTCGTACTTCTCGCCGGGGCGAAGCACGGTGGTGCCGGGAAACTGGGGATTGTTGGGATCGTCCGGGCAGTGCTGCGTCTCCAGGCAGAAGCCGGAATAGTTGCCGTAGTGGACGCCGCCCTTGCCGCCGTCCAGATCCGTGGTGCAGGCGGTGTAGAGCTGCACGGCGGGCTGATCCGTCAGCACCTCCATCGAGCGGCCGCTCTCCTCGTGGTACACGCAGGCGGCAATGCCCATCGCCGCGCCCTTGTTCAGCACGAAGTTGTGATCGTAGCCGTGCGCGGGGATCATCTGGCTGCACAGCTCCATGGCGTCCAGGCCCTCGCCGATCAGCGCGCCGTCGCGGAAGTCCAGGGGCGTGCCCGCCACCGGCAGATAGCTGCCCAGCGGGATCAGCTCGTCGTCCACGGGCGTGATCACATCCGCGGCGATGAACACCTCGTGGTCACGCACGGTGCCGTGGTCGTGGCCGCCCAGGTTGAAATAGGTGTGGTTGGTCAGATTGCACAGGGTGGGCTTGTCCGTGACGGCCTCATAGCGGATGATCAGGTTGTCGTCCTCATCCCAGGTGTAGGTCACGGTGACGTCCAGATTGCCCGGATAGTTCTCCTCGCCGTCGGGGCTGAGACGGTGGAAGCGGACGCTGTCGCGGTGCTCGCCCTCGATGGTCTCGGCGCTCCACATGAAGGACGCGAAGCCCGCGAAGCCGCCGTGCAGGTGGTTCTTGCCATGGTCGTTGAGCGCCAGCTGATAGCTGACGCCGTCCAGGGCGAAGCGGCCCTTGCCGATGCGGTTGCCGTAGCGGCCCACGGTATCGCCCATGGAGCCGTGCTTGCCGCCGTACTTCTCCATGCTGTCAAAGCCCAGCGCCACATCCGCCATCGTGCCGTCGCGGTCGGGGACGATGATGGAGGTGAGGATCGCGCCGTAGTCGATCACCGACACGGAGCTGCCGGAGCGGTTCGTCATCGTGTACAGGGTGACCGCGGAGCCGTCGGGCGCGGTGCCGAAGGGTCTGGTGGAAATCGCCATGCAGATGCCTCCTCAAAATGAAATTGTCAGATGAAGCCTTTCATCATTGTACCGTGTTTCCGCGGAAAGTCAAGCCCGTCAGCGCCAGCCCCACTTGTGCAGGAAGCGCACGGCGGACTGGAAGTGCAGCCAGGCCAGGCGCGGATCCTTGCGGTCGCCCCGCGTCCAGCCGTGGGTCACAACGAAGTCCGGGTGATAGACGATGTGGCCGTACTGCAGCGCCTTGAGCGAGAGATCGCTGTCCTCCATGTAGAGGAAGAACCGCTTGTCGAAGCCGCGCACCTTGTAGAAGATGGGCGTGCGGATCATCAGGAAGCAGCCGGTCGCGGCGGTCACGTCCATCGGCTGGGTGATCTCCTGATCCGCCAGCGTGTAGCGCATGCGCATCTCGTGGAAGGGGCCGGGAAAGCGCTCCAGCACGCTGGCCGCGAGGAAGGCGAAGGTCGGCCGCATCCGCGGCACAAACTGCTCCCTGCCGTCCAGCCCCATCAGCCGCGGCGTCAGGATCACCACATCCCGGTGCTGCTCCATATAGTCCACCATCCGCCCCACCAGGTCCGGGGCGAAGGTGACATCCGGGTTCATCACGATGTGGTAGCGCGAGCGCAGCTTGCCGCAAAGCATGTTGTGCGCCTGGCCGAAGCCGATGTTCCGGCTGTTCTCGAGCAGTCGGATGTCGTGACCGGCGAAGTTCTCCTGAATCAGCCGCGCGGTGTTGTCGGAAGCGTCGTTGTTGATGAGGTACAGTTCGATCTTTTCCCGGGAATCCAGCACGCACTGGATGGTGTCCAGCACCTTCGCGCCGGAATGATACAGCACGATGCACGCGGAAACCCGCGGCTCCTCCGGATACATGACTTCTCCCCCTTCCGGCTGATTCCTCTGCAGCTATCTTACCACAAAGCCCCTGTCGATTCAAGTCTTGCGCCGCGGCAGCGTGCGAATGACGTTCATGACTGTTCAGCGTCTGGGGGAAGGACACCCTTTTCCGGGCGGAAAAGACTGACTATTAAAAGTCAAGCCCCCTGAGAGAAGAAAATGAAGAACGTGCCGGAACCCACCGCCGCCCTTGACAAACAGCAT
>OCTW011186915.1_pt1 | contig 14037 bp, 14 predicted proteins | sample 1539671 | NCBI WGS metagenome assembly OCTW01 (sample SAMN02144230, study PRJEB22623) | gut metagenome | biome: sheep rumen | host: Ovis aries | place: New Zealand | reverse complement strand
GCACGCTCATACCACTCACTACCCACACGAACCTCACACACCGCACTACCATCCGCAAACAACGAACGAATGAACATCCCACTCAACGCCTGAACACTCCCCTTCAGCACAGCTGGGAAATCGCCTTCTTCCATTATCGAGTATAAGTAACTACGGATGTCATCATTGGTGTGAGTATGTTCACTCTGAAGATAGGTATCTAACTCACGCAAGAATGTGCGAAAAGTAACTTGTGGTAAGAACTGCTGTCCATTGATACCGCGCATCCAACGATTCTCAAAATCAGTAAGACTAATCAAATCCTTGTCGCTACGCATCAAGCGACCCTTCCAGTCTTCTATATACTTATCAATATAGACCTTCCAATATTCAAGTTCCTGCCGTGTCATAATCTCTTTGACTGCAAAAATATAGTATCTTCTTGTATTTCTTCGTAGTATATGTAAAATTATTCTCCAAGAGCCTCACCTATCATTGACATCACCTCTTCATCGTCTATCCCGTTGTTCGACTGACTAAAGCCTTCCATGCCTGCCGCACGCAGACCTGCTTCGGCGCCCGCCTGAAGAACCTCACCTTCACTCGCTCCGTTCTCTAACATCCGCTGACCCATAGCCTGACCTTGCATCTGCAATGCTTGTGCTTGAGCAGCATCCTGCTGAGCCTGCAACTGCTCTTGACGCAACTCAGCCTTCCTGCGCTCTATAGCACTGCGTATCTTATCAGCATTAGGAATACCACCGGCATCCAATACCGTCTCAAAATCAATAAGACGCATCTCCATCGCCTTAATCAATATCTGATTGGCCAACATGCGATAAGACGCTTGATTATTATTCTCTTCCAGGTTAATGTAAATATCTGCTCTCGCAGCCACCGCAGGACGCCACACTTTGGCATCTTCACTATGCTCGCGTCCGGCAAGGTTAATGTAGAACTCCTCATCATAACATTGAGGGGCAATCTTTAGCAACTTATAATCACGCTGTTTCCTGAATGACACAAATCCTTCAAGCAAATCAGCAATGTTAACCTGCGAATTATTAGCCTCCTGCGCATACAAACTCGCAGCAGTACCACTCTTCGCCTCCTTGCCCTGAAGAGCACCATGAACACCACTCACCTCTTGCACCAGACTAAGTTGCAACGAGAGTAATTCCTGAGCACCTATATTTGTCGCATTAGTCGCAATCTGCTGAGGTAAGGCCATACCAGGCTTTAAGTTAGCAAAAATAACTCCATCAAAACTCGTCCATTGTTCAAGAATATCTTCCTTGTTCATACCCTTCGGCATGGCATTTTCAGGAAAAACCAACACACCCTTCGCACTCGAACCCATGATGAAGTCTATCAATGTTATCAAACGATTGATATAACGCTGCTGGTCTATTATCTGCTCAACAAACGAATGTATCTCACCATCTATCAGATGACCCATATATACAGCAAACGGATGTTGCTCGTGAGAGAAAGGAGTACGACTCTCGTAAAGAATATCACCAAAAGGTGACAAATACCTCACATGCCAATATATATCATTAAAATATTCCTTAACTATCTTGCAACGCTCATAATCTAAACCCTCTAACTCAATATAACTCTCACGCTCACGGATAGCCCTGTCTATTGCCGCACCATCACTCAACGGATATAAGCGCAAACGCTCATCATCATCTTCTGCCATGTAGTCATGAACAAGCCAGCACTCTTCGCTCTCCTGTTCCCACGCCTGAATAACACGACACATATCCATGTTCTGAGGAACGAAAAAATCCATGTTCATGGATGCCGGAGTAACAAAAGTGGCGTATGCGCCACTAAGAGACTCTCTTGTCGCATGTTTATATATCTCACGTATCTTCAATGACTGCTCACGAGTCTTCGCAAACCTTTGCAATACGACATCTATAGTCATATCTTGCAACACTCCTATAGTCGTGATATCACTGCCACGAGGGTCCTCTATGCCACTATTCATAAACACACGAGTCGGATTGATACTCACAACAACCTCCTCGTTCCGTCGAGTCGCCCTGTTCCATTGATAATCCGTCAACTGTACAGCAAGACCACCCATTATAGCCTCAAGCATATCCTTGGCATCTACCTCTTTCATCGAGTTGATTTGATAAATATATTCGGCCATACAAGTGTTCATCTCACCTATACTCTGGTTGTCCCGAGTGCGGGATATAACCTCCGGCTTGCCATAAGACTGACGAAAAACACCTAAGATACTGTTCACAACAGATACAATCACATTGTTCTTCAAAGGCACCTTGCCGCGACGACGGATATTCTCAGCCTCCGTTATCCACTCAGTTGACTTGGTAGGCAGACCATCTGCTCCTACCTTACGCACCTCAACCTTATCTCCCCATTGGTTACCATTCAAGTATTCTTTATTGCGCCAACGACGACTCCTATAAGCAGAACCATTGTCCCACAACTGACGATAACGCCATAAACGACGCATCTCACGACCACGCTCCTCTATAACTCTCGTATCAGTAATAGACTCATTAGATCGCTTACGGGATGTATCACCTGAACGCCTCAAATAACTATACCTACTATCCTTCTTATCTATTATCATCGCTACTTGTTTTTATGGAACAACATCAAAGCATCATCATCTGTCTCAGCGACTCCATCTCTGATAACAGACGCTCCGACTCTTCCTTATTACCAAATATATTATGTATCTTCAATGCCGTGTTCAACGCTATCAACTCACCAACAGAACGAGGATAATCTGTCGATGAGTCAAACTTGCTGATATAACGCAACGCCTTCACCGCATGAATGCCTCTCCTCACCGAGTAATAACGCAAACACTCACCATCATCAATCACCACAGGCTTAACTATACTGCCACGAGTCCATCTTGAAAATTGCAATGCATACCTATAGTCTTCAGGATAAACAACCTCATGTAATGGCTTAGACCAACCAGACATCTGAAATGTATATAGACGAAGCCAATCGGAGGGCTTGATGATATATCCGGACTCATCGTCTTCATCAGCATGACAAGAGACATCACTCATGTCCTTGCTTACTCCAGACAACTTACTCAAAGGTGCCAACAACAACATCTCATCCGCCGCCTCATCAAGCGTGGAATCAATATAACTATACAAAGGCTTGACCTCCGACAACACATCACCTCCGGCTAACAAACGCTCTGAACCCGTGTCACCAAAAGGAGTGTGCTCCTCTAATTTGACCAATACCAAAGCCCGTATCTCTTCGCCATTCATATACTACTGCTTTTTGCGTTTACCAACTCCTTTTGCCAACGGCTTATCGTCTGTCCAAATATAACCTTGATGAAAATATTTGTGCGACTCTATCGCCTTTTGCAGCAACTCATCGTCCGTGCTGAACTTGCAACCATTGCGACCTCCGTCACTCACAACACACCACTCAAACTCAATGGCACGCCTCGAAGAGCCTAAGTCAACAACTATTGACAAACGACTCATGTCAGATTTATATGTCTTCTTCATAATACTCACAAAACTAATAAAGGCAGGGCTTACACCCTGCCCTTATAGGTAAAACATTTATTTATTTTCATTAAAGCACCTCTACAACCGCATGAGCCTTCGGGTTATATACTGCCAATCCGTATGTCTCCGAGAAGATAACAATATCACCATTGACAATCAGGTGCTCCTTACCATCCACTTGCTGACGCTCAAATGGCAATACCTCTTTCTTCTTCAAGAACTGCGGGTCAATAACAAGCAGATAACTACCATAAGGGGTCTCATCAAACAATGGGTGATGAACAACATTCAAAGTACCAAACACACTTACAATCTTAGACCATGTTATACCCATTATAACCTCGGTCTTTACGGCATCCTGATACTTCTCAACAGAGAACATATTGCTCAGTTTTGCTACCGCATCACTTCCTCCTATTGCGAAACGCTCCTTCGAACCATTGTTGCCAATAAAGATACTCTTCATCAACTTGGTAATCTCAGCATTCTTATCGGCTTGCGTAGTTTTGTTGCTATCAAGCTGCACAACACCCTCACGCTTAATCGCGGTAAACAGACCTTCCATACGGTAGATGTCTTTGTTCTTGTCAGGGTCATGGATAATACCCATCTTCGAGAACAATATACTCTTCTCTTGAGCGCGACGATAATCGAACAAAGCCTCCTCTTCTATCTCATTCAAATCCCATTTAACCTCCTTATCTGCCATCTTGGCAAAATTCGAAATGGTTATCTCGGTCTTGAAAATCTGAGCATTACCATGTTTCTTGAATGGTACAAACTCAATGGCAGGGCTGGTTGTGTCCAACTCTCCTGCTGCACGACCCATCAGATAAACAGTCTCACCAACTTTAACTGTCGGGATGACATAATCACCGGTAGCTGTACCACCACTATATTCAGGAACAACTTGGTCCTCGTCTGTAGTCAGATAAAGTTTCAAACCATTAGGAGTAGTCTCTGTCTTGCTCACATACAACACAAGGTCGTCTTTTACCTTCTCGTTAGCACTCAGAGACGATTGGTCAACCGACGAGAGAGGCACAAGAAGATTGTCGGTCGGACGGAAAGTGGCACGCTTCTTTACTACCATCACTGCTACACAGCGACCCTTCTCTGCCGACGGGGTAGCAGTAAAACTAACAACCTCGTCACGCTGCTCACGAGCCTTAATCTGCCAGTAATCAAACTCCAAATTGTTTATCTTGTCCGAGCCAATATAGCGAAGCATGGTGTCCACAATATTAACATACGGACGAATTTGAACAATCTGACGATTAACAGGGTCTTTAATCAAACCCGGAGCCCACTTGCGATAATCAAAAGTGGACAAAGCGTCACCATATTGCTGGTTCTCAAACTTAAAACCACCATCACCGTTATCACCGCCTTCCTGAGCGGCCTCACCAGTGGCAATAGAACTAACCTCAGAACCATTACCATCAGCAGCACTACCTGCTGCCATCATCACAGCACCGGACATATCTCCAACGCCCAGCACAACACACACTACCAGCATCAAAAAGCCGAGTAGGTTGAAATTCTTAAAAAACTTTTTCATCTCTTCTCCTGTTTATAAATGTTTAACTTATCTGCGTTTAAAACCCGCGAAATGCTGAGCCATCTCCTCTCGGGCATCAACCTCTTTTCTATCTTCACCACCACCGGCATTACCACCGGCAGATCCATTGGGCAGTCCACTACCTGTCATACGACTACGTCTCGCTTCAATAGACTGATTCTTACCATCTATCTCTCCTTGACGACGAGCACCATCTACATCTTTATCGTGGTTCATTGCATCACGATAGCGATTATACATGTCTTTCGTAATTTTACCCTTACTCATGTTCTCTAAGTCCGACATAATAAGAGTACGAACGGCCTCTTTCTGCTCTTCATCCAAGCCTATCTCCGTAGCCCACTCTTCAAATACCTCGTTCGACTCCTCATCGTTCTTCCTCAGTTCGTCTATCAGACTCTGTTGGTCCTTCAGTAACTGTTTACGAGCCTCTCCGGCCTTCTGATACTCATCCCAGCCTTCCTTACCCTCTTCCATAGTCAAAGCTTCATCACCCTTATACTGACGTATGGCAGCTACCAACGGGGTGCCCTCTGTATAGGCAAGAATAGCCTGAGCCTCATCAGGGTCTTCCTCAAAACGACGAAGCAACTTGTCCGAGAAAGCTTTATAACGCGCACTATCTTGTTGCAACTCGTCTATCCATGACTCCGCTTGATTGAAATATTCTTCATCATCGTCATCACTATAAGCACCATTAGGACGAGCCGACCTTACTCGCTCCTTAAAACGAGAAAGACCACTCTGCTTTGACTCATCGGTAGCTACTTCGGCCGCAGAACCGGCACCGCTATTAACCTCAGGCGAACCACCTTGTACATCTTTTACTTCTTCTTCCATAATACTGTGTTTTAAAACTATGCCGCAAAAATATCTTACGGCTGTATAAAATATAGTAGTATATGTAAAAATATCAATCTATGACGCTTAATATTTCCATAATCGCACTTTTTTTACTAATTTTAAGCACAAACCAATAAACCAATGCCCTGTAAAAAACGAACGAACAAACAACGCTATCCTCAAACAGCGAGACTTTATCAAAAAGGTTGACGAAATAACATCTCAACTCAAGTCAATAGAAATAAACATGAGGGAGGTCTGCTCATTGGCAGCCGCCTCTCAGGCTCCACAATTCTATATATCTACGAAACAGGCTCTCATCAGATACTACGCATTCAAACAATCAGGAATAATTGATGTCGAAGAACTAAACCAACAGCAGTTTAGCGAGATATTCCGCAGATTCGAACAACTGATGAAGAAAAATAAAGGACTCAAACCATATAAATGCATGGCACAAGTACTTAGACAACCGGCTCCATCGTTCTATATCAACCCAAACTCTGCACTCTTCTATTACTATAGAGCCATCAAAAACAGAAACAAAAAATGCTACTCCTATTTATCATAACTATAATAATAGTGTATGCCTTCGCTGACGCCGACACACTTACCAACATGGCTGTCTCGTCGCAGAATCTCGCACACTGCTTCTATTATCAGTTTGCACACGCATCTTGGCTACACCTCTTACTCAATATTGTATGCCTCGTCATAACAATAAGACAAATAAAAAATATATGGGAAACAAAATACAATACCACATGCCCGACTAATCAAATCTTAATCTTGTCATACTTCGCGTCTGTCATCGCCGCACTCACAACAACAACACCTACAGTCGGATGCAGCGGAATGGTCTTTGCTTTGCTCGGCGTAATAATTACAATAAATCCTACAATCACACAACTCAAAGCATTTATCTATGTCGCACTCACACTTATCATACAAATAATAGTCGGGAAATACAATGTACTATTGCATATCTGTGCCTTTCTCATTGGAATGAGTCAAGCAATAGTTTATCTGGCATTAAAAACAAAAAATCATGAGCCCTGAATATATTATAAATATAAACGAAGAAAGAAAGAAAATCAGAAACCGACATTATGACCCTATCACAGGAGAAGGGTGCGATTCTTGTGAACGCTCACACTTCCTCGTCGATGAACTACAATACGATTGGCAAGTGCCATCCGACTGCTTCGAAGAAAAAATCTTTCAAGACCTCGAACTATGTCATGGATCAATACATGACTATCTGCACAGACTCAAACTGAGATTCACAATGCAAAACCTCGAACTGGTCGAAAGAGAAATAGCAAAAGCAAGATGGAAACACGACTTCGAATATACTGCGAAAAACTTCTTTCTCATAAAGGACAAAAATCCTAACCAAACAAAACCTATACCGTTCGTCCTTAACTACGGACAGAGAAGATATCTTAAGGTTATATACTCTCTCGATAAACAACGCAAACCAATTCGTATCATCATCTGCAAAAGACGACAAGTAGGATTTTCTACTGAGACACAACTCTATTTCGGCTGGAAACAACTCGCACAACTGCCAATGGCGCGCTCACAAATAGTCGCACATGTAGAAAATACAGCTAAAATCATACGAGGTATGTACTCGCTAATGATTTCTAACTTGCCCGCATGGCTCTTCGACCTGCCTGACGGAACAAAACTCAGACTCACACCTTACGAACGATCAAACAAAACGCTCATCGTCAAACAGGTCGGATGCCGCATCTCTGTAGGCTCTTCCGAAAAACCGGATTCACTTGCAGGTGATGACGCATCTATGGTACACTACTCCGAAGTGGCTCTATTCAAATCATCAACACACACAAAACCACAACAACTAATACAAACAATCAACTCCGGAGTTGCCTATGCACCAAACACTGCCATCGTCTATGAATCTACAGCAAGAGGAGTAGGAGACTTCTTCCACGCTGAATACCTCAGAGCTAAAAGAGGGGAAAGCAACATAACACCCTTCTTCTCGCCGTGGTACGACAAGATAGATGATATACTGCCTATCGACGACTATTATGAGTTCATACGAAACATGAGCGAATATGAACTGTGGCAATTCAACGAAGGAGCAACACTCGAAGGTATCCTCTGGTATAGAGAAGCATCAAAAGGACAACCAGACAAATGGAGATGGAAATCAGAACAACCAACAACCGATGTCGAGGCCTTTCAGTCATCAGGACAACGACTCTATCCTCAAGATGACGTCGAGAGACTACGAAAAAACTGTAGAGACCCTAAGTGGGTCGGAGAAATTTATGCTAAAAGCGACTGTGGAGCCGAGGCACTCGAAGACATAGAGTTCAGAGAAAACCAAAACGCGCCATTCAAAATATGGTTCAAACCCGACAATAACCCAGAACGACAGTGCAACGATAGATATATCGTCGTCGTTGACGTCGGTGGACGCTCCGACTCATCAGACCGCTCCGTCATCTGCGTCTTCGACAGATGGGATATGGTAAATGGAGGCGTGCCTATAGTCGTGGCTGAGTGGTGCGGACACCTACCACACTATCAGATAGCGTGGAAAGCAGTACAAATAGCACAATGGTACAACGAAGCACTACTCGTCATCGAAACAAACACACTCGACACCGAACACACAGAAGGAGATGGAGGTATGTTCGTACTTGACGAAATAGCAAACTACTACTCTAACCTATATTATCGAACAACTATCGAGAAAATCGAACAAGGATTCGAACCTATATGGGGATGGCATACCAATAGAGCTACCAAACCTAAAATCTGCAAACACCACCAAAAGGTTCTTGCTAAGAACATGTATATCGAAACATGTAAAGAAGCCGCCGACGAACACGACTATATGGAAGTCAAAGGAAATCAATACGAAGCCGTCGAAGGACAACACGATGATAGGCATATTACACGAGCTATAGGCGTCTATATATGCTACGACCCCGTCTATGAACCTATACGAGCTATGAAACAGTCCGAAAAAAGAAGACTACTCACTAAAATAGTAGGTGAGTCAACTATTTAATAACTAATAAACTTAAAATTATGAACAAGCAACTCGTAAAACAAAAAATCTTCGAATCGTGGATTATCTTTAGAGTTTTCATACAACTCAAAATCGATGCCATCAGACTCTCTTTCGCAATCTTCATGGCAGACACACTGCAAAAAGCAAAAAACAAACAATTCTATGTCATCCCAAACCGCCAAAACAAACTCGTCTGGGTGTGCAATGACGACATCAAACAAATGAAACGGCCAAGAAAAGTAAAAAAACTTATCAATGGAAAACTACACACCTTCAAAGTCAGAATGATAAGCAAAAACACCACTCACCTTGACATAATGAGAGAGTGCCTATACTATACACCGGCTAACCGGAACAATTCGAATGGCATAACAGTTCAAGAACGAAACAAAAAAAGAAAAGCATGGCTCGATTATATGGAAAAAGTCCGCATGGACAGACTATATGGTAAACTAAAAGCCACTAAAAAACACTAAACATGAGTTTCTATATCGCTAAATATGGGAGAGTCCTCGCACTTGAAGGAAAAATGACCGAACCTCCACTCGATACAACATCACTCGGATTCGAAAACCACTTCGAAGACAAAGAGCGCGCTTTCTTCTTCCGGGATAGGCTTAGAGAACAACACCCGAGACTTTTCCTTAATATACAGAACAAACCAACAACTACTATGAGCAAGAAAACAATGACACAAGACGACTTCCGAGAAGAGATGCGAAGACAAGTAAGTCAGCACATGGATGAGTTCTGGCATAACCTTTCACTACTCGGACCAAAAGAATATGTTGACAGATGGCTCAAAGCCGCCGGATTCGGATTCTCAAAAGCACCAACAGAAAAAGAACCTGACGAACTACAACAACAAGAACAACAACTAAAAGAAAACAAAAGAAAGCAAGACCTTATCTCACGAGGTATCATCACCGAAGATATGTAATACAACATTCTTCTACTAATAAAACAAAGCCCCGCATCACTGCGAGGCTTTGCCTTATTAACACAATCTGATTTATATGGAAACGTTACATTGTTGCGGGAGAAGGACTCGAACCTTCGACCTCCGGGCTGTAACCCCGACGAGCTACCTCTGCTCCATCCCGCTATGCTATTATCACATCACACCAACTCAAAATCATCACGCTGACCACGATATACAATATTCGGATTAACCCACCATTCACCACTCTGCTTCACTCTTATTACATCCCTTCTCTCCAATTCTTTTATACCGCGCCATAGACTCTGACGACTCTTATAACCCGTATATTCAATCGCTTCATCATAATCAAACTCAACATATCCGCCAAAACGCAACTTACTGACTATATATGCAAACACTACAGTTGCCGAATTACTCAGACCTATCAACACACTCGCATCATACCACTTAACAAAATCCGTATTATCATACACCTTCTGACGACCAACTAACTGCGTTCCAACAGTAACTTCACCAGTCTTCACATCTACAACTTCAACAGGACATCCACCAACCACCTCCGGACGAAAACGCTTCCTCACCTTCGTCACCACAACACTATATGGATTACCATCTAACATTATACCATCAGTCGCATTCTTGCGCTCGCAACAGCTCGTCTTAACTCAGCGCTTAAAATTACAAAAAAAAACTGATTCCGCAAAATCTTTTGCAAAATCAGTTCATTAAATCTAATAACAACAACGCTTACAAGGCACCCGCCCCTTCTTCCGAGCGTACTCCAAACTCACTTCTCTAACTTCCTTGCTACAATTGCAACTCGCACAACGCTTCGACAAATGATACGCATAAGCATTCGGACTCGTGCATATATACACATGTTGAGGATTTTCATCTGTCAACACTCTCGTCGTTGACATAAACACACATAGCAAAATAAACAATAACCTTTTCATATCTTCAATTATTTTTTCTCACTTCCAAACACATAATCCAACACCTTCCTGTTTGCCCTATCTATTCTACTCCAGTCAGGCTTAATATATACATCAGCCATCACGTTCTGACCAACATGGTTCAGACACAAATCAATATCATCTTTCGACACATCGCAATCATTACGAGCTATTGTCGCCCATGTATGACGAAACCAATATGGTGATATGTGATAGTCAAGTCCCATCTGCTCTGCTATCTCCCAACAACCATTGCCAAGAGAACGGTCTAATGTACCTATCGTCGGATAACTCCCTAACCGAAAAAGCTTATCATCACCATTCTCGTCTGTCATATATTTCTCAACCAAATCTGCTATCTCCGGCTCTATCCGTATCGACGACATAGCCCTGTCCCAACGAGTGCCCTTCGTCTTCTGACGCTCATAATTTATTCTACCGGCAACCCTATCATAGTCATTGTGCTTCAACGCAAACAAATCAGCTACATTTATACCACATAAACAAAAACTCATCTTCATCACATCCTGTGTTAACCGCTGACGAGCAGTCCGTGGAGTAATGGCAAAAAACTGCCGCAATATCTCTACCGACATCGAGCGTTTCTTCGTTACCTCTTTCTTATATGGCTCAAAACCAATAAACGGGTCGTGTTTTATCACCTGCACAAACTCAGTATTCACATCCTCTCTTAACCGCCTGAACGCCGCACACACCGACTTTAAGTAGTTTTCCTTCGTCCTCAAACTCATCTTGCCACTCCTAATAACCACTCCATCTTTCTGCTTTGACCTCACTCCCCGCACATCCATCGTACGCTTAAACTCACGAATAAACGAAGCAGTAAACTCAGACGCAGCAAGTTTCTTATAATCCATCTCCTCTTCTATTATATGCATTGCCGACTTTAGAGATATCCACTTCTTATCATCTTCTTCTATCAGTTTATGACAATAATCTATATAGTCTATCTCATCGCGCCGCTGCAAAAGGTAATGCTTCATCTCATCTTTGTCCAGATTATACAGATTAACCAGCCCCAACTCTAAAAGACGTTGCTCAAACTCCCTTATCATCTTGTTCGTCGCTTCAAGAATAAACTGGTCCTTTATCTCAAATGTCTTCTTGTTTATCTGACCCGCACTAACATATAAACCGGTAGAGATATACAACGGCTTTCGGTTTTGTATCACACGTATTGATACCGGATAACGACTGTCCCTACGTTTCTGATGCTTCTGCACCACAGCCTTAAATGTAGCCATAACTTAACTCATTTTACAAATTTAACTTCACTTTTTTTCGATAAACAATCGTGAAACATTTCCTATTTTTTATTACAAAAAAGTGGAATATTGTACCAATACCCCACTCTTCTTTTTCAGCCTACACCTCACCTAACTGCAACATTTACAAACCATTTCCAACACATCACCACCTCCCCGCCTCATTCTCTATTGCAAAACATAAGGTTTTTCCATATTAGTTTATAATTATAAGGTTAATAAATAGTTATAATATCCAGCCAAAAACGCCGTGAAACTATAGTGAAACTTTTTACATAAACTACCAGCACTATAAATTAAGTGTTGTAATTTTGCGATGGGAAATAAAACTCCCGCCTCCCAAAGCCAATGTTTGCAGACATACTTGGCTTTGGGCAAAGGTGAGACATATTCACCACGACAGGATGTATAACTGTTGTGCGAATATGCCTCGCTTTTTGTATGTCTGCGAGTGCAAAGTTACAACAAAAAATTAAATGCGCAAATGAAACGGAGCGAGATTTTTCAAAAAGTGCTAACTATTGTGTCCGAGCACACCGAAATCAGTGAAGAACGAATCTTATCTATCGGAAGAAAGAACGAAGAGGTTGACGCCAGAAGTATTGCTATTCACTATTGGAAGCAATATGGATTAGACACCTTATATATAATGCAAAAGATGAATAGGAAGTATCACAATTCGGTCATGCATTTATATAATATGTATGAGATCCGGCGCTCTACCAATAGATATTTTCGAACAACAAGTTCAATAATTGGCCAAGAGATTGCCAAAAACATGGGTGCTTTTCAAAAATAAGTAATATACATTACAATAATTCTGCCATATCTTTGCCGCGTCCAAAAGGTGCGCACAAGGACATTATGTTTAACAATTTAACAAATTTACAATTATGGCAGAAACAGTAGTTTATACACCAGATGGAGGTGGTACAAACACAATGCTTCCGTGGTTGACTGCGTTGTCGCAAAAGAGCGGTATTGACACCAATACATTGCTCGCTCTTGGCAATGGCGGATTCGGAGGATTTGGAGGCGGCAATGGTTGGTTTTGGCTAATCTTCCTCTATATGATGTGGCAAAATGGTGGATTCGGAGGCAATAGCAATGGACTCGCCAACATGATTAACAACACAGAGGGAAGAGACTACCTTGCACAAGCTATCGCCGGCAATCATGAAGCAATCGCAAATCTCGCTAACATGCTTAACACAAACATCGCTTCTATTCAGAGCACTCTTAATTCAATGAACCTCGGAATACAAAGCGTTGGGAACCAAGTAGGCATGTCCGGGTTACAAGTTATTAACGCAATACAAGCAGGTAATTGTGACATTGCAGCAAAACTTGCTCAAGGATTTTGTGGCGTTAACAATGCTATTACAACACAAGGTTACGAAAATCGTATTGCGACCTTGCAACAGACAGACGCATTATCGTCTAAGATAGCAGAGCAGACCACAATGATTAACGAGAAGTTCTGCGACTTGGAGAAGCGTGAGATGCAAAACAAGATTGATGCCCTTGCACAGCAGAACACTATCTTGCGTGGTACTATCGATAACGCCAATCAAACCGCTGCAATACAAGCGTTCGTTGGTCAGTCGGTAGCACCGGTAGCGGCATCATTGAACACGCTGAGCAAAGAGGTTGACGACATCAAGTGCAAACTTCCTGCAACCGTCAATGTCCCGTATCCTAACATCGTAGCGATGTCGCAAGGCACAGCATGGAATCTACTCACCGGTGGCGGCTATGGTGGCTACGGCTACGGCGGAGGTTTCTTCGGCGCGGGTTACTAATAAGAAAGGAGGCAACTATGTTGGATTGGTTATTTCCATTTAGTTCGTGGGG
>OCTW013398100.1_pt1 | contig 14039 bp, 9 predicted proteins | sample 1539671 | NCBI WGS metagenome assembly OCTW01 (sample SAMN02144230, study PRJEB22623) | gut metagenome | biome: sheep rumen | host: Ovis aries | place: New Zealand | reverse complement strand
TTGGTCATCTGCACCTTGCTGAGCAGCTGCACGCAGTCGCTGTTCAGCCGTGACATGTCGATGACCCTGGCATTTGCCAGCACCCTCTGCTTGAAACGGATGCGTCCCAGCAGCCGTGCCTGCTCGCGCTTGGCAGCATGATACTCAAAGTTTTCGCTGAGGTCGCCTTTGTCGCGCGCCTCGGCAATGGCCTCCCTCACCAGCGGCAGTTCCACGCTCTCCATGTGACGCAGCTCTGCTACCAGCTTGTCGTAGCCTTCCTGTGACATGTATTCCATAATTGATGTTTCGGTTGTTCTATATTCTTGGGAGTTTGGGAGTTTAGGAGTTTGGGAGTTTGGAAGTTATGACGATAGACGTTTTCGCTCTTTTGCAGGGGTTTCTAGAATCAGAACTGATGTCCACGCTCGACCTTTGGTCGCTTTGCTTGCAGAGAACTCCTAAGCACCCAGACTCCTACACTCCTAAATCAACTTTCAAAGTTGAGTTCCATGACTCTCTGATGTTTCCTGTCGTTTTAACTGTTATCCATGACCGTCAGCCCACAATCGTGACCACAAGCCTGCGCGCTCCGCCGTGATTGCGGTATTCGCAGAGATAGATGCCCTGCCATGTGCCCAGATTGAACCGTCCGCCGGTGACGGGAATGGTGAGGCTGACTCCACTGATGGCCGACTTGGCATGGGCGGGCATGTCGTCGGAACCCTCCAGCGTGTGCTCGTATTCCGGACGGTTGGCGGGCACCAGACGGTTGAAGATGGTCTCCATATCGGTGCGCACGTCGGGGTCGCAGTTCTCATTGATGCACAGTCCACAGCTGGTGTGCTTGACGAAGATGTTGACGATGCCCGTCTGGGGCAGCCGGGGCAGCTGGCTCACTATCTCGTCGGTGACAAGATGAAAGCCACGGGGGCGTGGTCTGAGGGTGATTTCTGTCTGCTGAATCATGCGTTGTACTACTGAAGGGGTGTTGGTTGCTGCGAGACAGCAACATACCTGACATGGGGGAACACGTCGCCATGCTCTTGCTGAGAGGGCGGCAGAGGTCTCCCAAAACGGAGGGCAAATGTATGAAATTCTTTTTGCACCGGCAAGAAAAACGCCAGGCATTTAAGGTTTTTAAAGGAAAAAAGATTTCGGCAGGTTTCGAAAAAGCACTTATTTATTTGGTTTATTGCTCGCTTATTCGTACCTTTGCACCCGATAGAGTTATCGTGGTTCGATGACCGATTAAAAAGGGAATGGGGTGTAAGTCCCCAACTGTCCCGCAGCTGTGAGTCGCCTTTCATACGAGGCAAGCACAAGTGTCACTGATATTATTGGGAAGACGCTTGCCTTTGTGCGACGAAGTCAGAAGACCTGCCACGATACGTTTGCTCCGACGTTCCTCTGGGGTTAGGGCGGCGGAAAAGGAAAAAGGCTGATGTATATACGACGTCTGACGATAGTCACACTTTATGTGCTGACGGCCATTGTGGGCTGGGCACAGGAGCAATGGGACACAACACTGCTGATGAAGGAGGTGGTTGTGACCTCTAAGCTGACGTATCGCGAGGTGATTCCCTCACAGAAGCTCAGCGGGGCGCAGCTCGAAGGGCTGTCGGAACTGTCGGTGGCCGACGCGCTGCGCTATTTCTCCGGCGTACAGCTCAAGGACTATGGCGGTGTGGGCGGTGTGAAGACGGTGGACGTGCGCAGCATGGGCACCAACCATCTGGGCGTGAGCTACGACGGCATCGTGCTGGGAAACGCGCAGAATGGCCAGATAGACCTTGGACAGTTCTCGCTCGACAACGTGGACGAGATATCGCTCTACAACGGACAGAAAAGCGCCATCTTCCAGTCGGCCAGCGATTTTGCTTCGGCATCGTCGGTGTATATCCGCACGCGACTTCCACAGTTTGAGCCCGGCAAGCACGAGAACTGGCGGGTGAAGATGAAATATGGAGCCAGCGACCTGCTGCGCCTCTCCACACTCTACGAGAGACTGCTGGGCACGAACCTCAGACTGAGCATCAACGCCGAGGCACTCACGGCCAGCGGCAAATACCATTTCCGCTACCATAGAAAGAATCTGGACGGAACAACGGCGTGGGATACGACGGCGGTGCGTGAAAACGGCGACATCCATGCCGAAAGACTGGAAGCCAACATTCACGGGGTCGTGAACAAGGGCACGTGGCAGCTGAAGGGCTATCTCTACAACTCACAGCGCGGAATTCCCGGTGCCATCGTGAACAACGTGTGGCGACGGGGCGAACGACAAGGCGACCTGAACACCTTCGTGCAGGGACAATACCAGAAGGAAGTGGGCAACGTGTTCAGCACGAAATGGATAGCCAAGTATGCTTTTTACAGGACCCACTACGTGAACCGCGACTCCACCATTCTACCCGTCGACCATGTCTACAAGCAGCAGGAGGCATTCTTCTCCACTGCCAACGTGGTGGAACTGATGCCCAACTGGAGCGCATCGCTGAGCTACGACCTGCGCTGGAACAAGCTTCATGCCGACACCTATCGCTTTGCCTTTCCCCAACGTTTCACTCATTCGCTTTCTGTGGCCACGGCCATCGACTACCGCCACCTGAAAGTGCAGGGGTCGATGGTGGGCACAATGGTGAACGATAGCCAGCGACCAGAAGGCACCAAGAGCCACTCCTCGCTGAGCAGACTGACGCCCGCCCTTTTTGTGTGCGTCTATCCGCTCAGACAAGCACGATGGCTCTCGCTCCGTGCCTTTGCCAAACAGAGCTTCCGCATGCCCACGTTCAACGACCTCTACTACACCGACTTCGGAAATGCGAGCCTCAAACCAGAGAGAGCTTCGCAGTATGACGCCGGACTGGTGCTGGGAAAGCACTTCAGCCGCGGACTCATCACACACGTAGGACTGCAGGCAGACATATATTATAATAAGGTGAAGGACAAGATCATTGCCTACCCCAAGGGACAGCAGTTCCGATGGACGATGCTCAATCTGGGCGAAGTGGACATTCGCGGACTCGACGTCATGCTGGAAGGTTCGTTCCGTCTTAGTCCGTCGTACGCCACCCATCCTGTCGTCGGCACGTTCCGCTGCCAGTACACCCACCAGCGTTCCATCGACGTTACCGACGCCTCCAAATCCTTCTATCGCCATCAGATTCCGTACATCCCTCGCCACAGCGGCTCAGCTATCGTGGGACTGGAGTGGAAAAGCCTGACCGTGAACTACAGCTTTCTATACACTGGTGAGCGATGGAACGAGCAGGAGAACATCGTCTACAACCACGTGGAGCCTTGGTACACGAGCGACCTCTCGGCCGCCTACCGCTTCAAGATGGGCAGATGCCAGATGAGAGTGAGCGCAGAAGTGAACAACGTGTTTGACCAGCAATACGACGTCATCACCAACTACCCCATGCCCGGACGCAACGCTGCCGTGGGCGTGGAGATAAGGCTGTAGCGGCACTGCGTGCCTAAATGACAAATGATAAATGATAAATGACAAAGAAGAAGAAAGGCAACGCATGTCTGAGGTTGCTTCTACGTATTACTTGCAATTATATCTCTCATTCAAGCAAATCTGAATGTCTACGAAACAGGGGATTCTATAATTCTGGAATTCGTGATAAACAAGAAGTCATGCAAACAATAAGAAACTGAGTATAAAGAAAATGACAACAACGATGAAGACGAAAAGAGCACGACGGAGCGTGCTGATGGTGTTCCTGACGCTGCTGACCGTGGTCGTGGGCTGCCGCGAAGACGAGACGGTGGTGCCCATCACCATTGACGACACAGGCGAGAAAGTGGTCAGCGACTACATGGGCATGTACCTTCTCTGCGAGGGCAACATGGGGTCGAACAAGGCCACACTCGACTATCTGGACCTGCACACGGGCGAGTATCTGAAGAACATCTTCCCGACGCGCAACCCGCAACAGGTGAAAGAACTGGGCGACGTGGGCAACGACGTGAAGATATACGGCTCGAAGCTGTGGCTCGTCATCAACTGCTCGAACAAGGTGGAGGTGTGCGATGCCGCAACAACCGTGTCGCAAGGACACGTCGACATCCCCAACTGCCGCTATCTTGCCTTCGACGGTGGCTTTGCCTATGTGACCAGCTATGTGGGTCAGGTAGGCGGCGAGTCGGTGCAGGGAAGCGTCTACAAGGTGGACACGCTGTCGCTGAAGGTGGTCGACAAGATTGCCGTTGGCTACCAGCCGGAGGAGATGGCCGTGGTGGAAGGAAAGCTCTACGTGGCCAACAGCGGCGGATATGAAGCGCTGCAAGGTCGCGACTACGACCACACGGTGAGCGTCATCGACCTGAAGACATTCAAGGAGGAGCGACGCATTGACGTGGCGCCCAACCTGTTCCGTCTGCGTGCCGACAGCCACGGGCAACTATGGGTGAGCTCGCGTGGCGACTATGGCGACAATCCTTCGTGCCTGTACTGCCTGAAACCCAACAAAAACGGCCAGATGGAGAAGGCCTACAGACTGGACATCCCCGTAAGCGACATTGCCTTCCGAGGAGATTCGCTCTGCTATGTGGCCACGACGTTCGACGAGAACTGGAACACCATCGCCAGCATTGGAGTCATCAACACGGCGAGTGGCAAGGCCATCAACGAGCAGTTGGTGAAAAACACCAGCGAGTTGGAAACGCCTTACGGACTGATGATTCACCCCATCACAGGCGATGTCTACGTGATGGATGCCACCAACTACGTGTCGAGTGGCTACCTCTTTTGTTACGACAAGGACGGAAACTTCAAGTGGAAGACCGCCACAGGCGACATTCCCGGTCATGCCTGCTGGTATGTGAAAGAACAGAAAATAAAGACAAAGCCATGAAGAGAACTACAAGAAACGCGATGCTGTGCCTGCTGCTGGGTCTGCTGACATGGCAGACAGCCGGCGCACAGAACACAAAGTACATTGCCGGTGTCGACGAATACGTGCCGGCGCCCGGACAGTTCATCAACACACTGCCCGCAGCCGACGCCAACGACACCCCCGCCACGATGGCCGCCAAGTGCACACAATTGCTGGCCAACGGTGCAGGCGAAATGGTGACACTGGGTGCCTACGGCGGCTACATCACCTTCCATTTTGACCATGCCGTGGCAAACGTGCCGGGCGAAATGGATTTTGCTGTCTGGGGAAACGCCTTAGGTAACGGCAGCGAACCTGGAATCGTGATGGTGAGCCAGGATGAAAACGGCAACGGAATGCCCGACGACACATGGTACGAGCTGTCGGGATCGGCCGACGTGGACAGCGTCGGCAAAGTGGTCTACGGCTACGAAATCATCTACACCAAACAGGGCGACCTGAAGAATGTTGGCTGGACCGACAACCGAGGACAATCGGGCGAAGTGCCACGAAACGGATTCCACAAGCAGGAATACTTCCCCCTGTGGCTCGGCAACCAGCTCACCTTCAAGGGAACGCTGCTGCCCACCAACGCACGCAACACCGCGACAAGTGGGCAGAACTGGGTGCTTTCGGCCCTTCGATATGGATATGTCGACAACCAGCCCAACGCTGACGTGATGGGCAACAGCTTCAACCTGGACTGGGCCGTGGAACCCGTCAGCCGCCAAAGCGTCAGCCTCAGCCATGCCGACTTCATCCGCGTCTACACGGCGCTGAACCAAACGGCGGGCTGGCTCGGCGAAACATCCACCGAGGTGACGGGAGCTGAAGACCTGCATCTGGAGGAATCGCTCGCCCAGCAGACGGGCATCGAAGACGCGCCCCTGACATTCGACCGCCAGACAAACAGCAATGAAACCACCATCTGGCGTGACCTCAGTGGAAGAAGACTGACGGGCAAGCCCACACAGAGGGGTCTCTACATCGTGAACGGAAAGAAAACCATTATTAACAAATAAAATACAACGCTTATGAAGAAGATTTTTTACACTATGATGGCCTTCTGTATGGCAACGACCATAGAGGCCAATGACGTGGTGACATTTGAAGACGTGGTAACGTTGGAAGGCGAAAACGCCGTGCTCAACGAGGACGACTACCAACGCAACTTCTACGATGAAGACATGGGAGCCGGCATGTTCACCTCGCCAAACGGCGACTTCGTGTTCGACAATTACTGCATGGAGGACTGGGACTTTTACTGTGGTTTCTCCATCTCAGCACGAACACAGACCGACTTTGTCAAGACTGTGCCCGACCAGTTCAACAGCTGCGTGGGCCACGGAGTGAATGGTTCGGAACGCTATGCCATCTTCTATGATGCAGGCAGCATGATGCCCCCGCAAAAGCTCTCTGTGGGAACGAACGAAGACCAGACGGTGAGTGGCTTCTACATCACCAACACCGCATGGGTGGTGAAGTCCATACTCGAGGGCGACGGCTATGGTGATGCCTTCGCCACAGGCGACTACCTGAAGCTCACCATCACCGCGACCAACAGCGAAGGCGAGACCAAGACCCTCGACGTCTATCTGGCAGACTACACTTCAGAAAACGAGGCCGGCCACTACTATCTGAGCGACTGGACATGGGTAAGCCTGGAAGAACTCGGAGCGTTCTCCACGCTTTCGTTCACGATGGATAGCAGCAGGAAGAACAACTATGGCATCACCACGCCTACCTATTTCTGCATGGACGACTTCAACGGCGCTGAGCCTGCTCCCGCCGTGGCTACGTTCGAGGACATTGAAATCGGCGATGAGCACCACATGAGTGTCAGCACCGAGGACGACGACGAACGCACGGAATTTGTCAGCGGAGGATATGAGTTTGCTACGGGCTGCATGCACGACTGGAGCTACTGGTACTTCTTTGGCTACGCAAACGAAACCGACAACACCTACAAAGACCTCGAAGACCAGTGGAAGAACGTGGTTGGCGGTGGCTATAATGGCTCGGCCAACTACGGCGTGGGCTATGTGGCAGCCTTCAACGGACCGGCCTTCGTGACCGTGCTGGCCGACGAGGGTGCCGTGGTGCCTGGATTCTACATCACCAACTCGGCCTACACCTACAGCTCGCTCACCAATGGCGACGGCTATGCCAAGAAATTCGACTTTGGCGATTGGTACAAGCTCACCATCACGGGCTACGATGCCGAGGAAAATGTAACCGGCACGAAGGACTACTATCTGGCCGACCTGCGCGATGCCGCCACAGCCTACATCATTGACGACTGGCGCTACGTGGATCTGAGCATGTTGGGCAAGGTGAAACAACTGAAGATTGAGGCCAGCAGCTCCGACGGAGAAGGCTTCGACATCAAGACACCTACCTACTTCTGCTTCGACGACTTCGGTGCCACTGGCGAGGAAATACTTCCCGAAAAGAACACGGAAGTGAGCACCGCCATTACCGCCCACAACGCCAATGCTACGGCAACGACCCGCGGCAGCTACGACATCTGCGGCCGCCAGACCAACGGAATGAGCAAGGGTGTAAACATCATTCGTATGTCCGATGGTAGCGTCCGCAAGGTGGTCATCAAGTAATTCTGCTCGCGCATAAGGCCAGCTTGTCTGGCCCAACTTACATCATCGCACAAAAAAAATCTAGAGAAATTTTGTCGAACATGCAAGTTTTGACGATATTTCTCTAGATTTTTTTGTGCGACATTGCCAGATAACTCAATTCTCGGCAATTGATTTAGAAGTTTAGGAGTGTGGGAGTATGGGAGTTTAGACGATAGACTTATCCGCTCATTTTCCAGGATTTCTGGAATCAGAACTATCGTCTAAACTCCCATACTCCTAAACTCCCAAACTCCAAAACAGTACAATGCAACTGTAACTTCAGCCAGATAAAGAAACCGCTCATGGCAACACTCGCAGCGGAAGGTGCCAGAAGGTACGTTCTAATCCAGATGGAACACCTCTTGTATGGGGATGGTAACGGGCGAGTTGTCGGGGTTCACCTCCATGATGTCTGCCATCATGTCCCACCATTTCTGCGTGATGGGGTCTACGTCGGTGGCGTCCTGGCTGTTGCCTTCGCCCGAACACTCCTGATAGGCAAAGAGGATGTTGGTGTCCTTATCCCAGAAGATGCTGTAGTTGCCCACGCCTTGCTCCTTGATCATCTTCACCAGTTCGGGCCAGATGGCAGCGTGGCGTTTCTCATACTCTTTCTCGAAGCCGGGCTTCAAGTACATTTTGAATGCGAATCTTTTCATTGTCTTTAGGTTTTTAGGGGTTATAGGGGGGAGCAGCGGCGGTGCCGCTGCCTACGCTTAGCCTGAGGGGTGATGGCCCGCATCGGGAGACAGAAGGCGAGGCCGAGTGAATCAGTTGCCATCGGGCTTGGTGATGTCGGCCTTGCTGGGCGACAGCCACCACGGGAAGGCATCGGGGTCGTCGGGGTCGGTGGGGTCGTAGTCTTTCCAGTCGGCACGCAGATGGTCTACGAAGGGCAGCCCGAGCTGCTTCATGCCCATCACCACCATCTTGGCTATCTGATAGGCGCCGTAAGGATTGAAGTGGGTGTTGTCGGCCAGTGGTTTTTCCTGTCCGGGGAAGGTGTTGGCGGGATAGTGCACCAGGGCTCGCTTGCTGCCCTCGAAGCCGAGCGTTTCAAAAAACGCCTTGGTCATGCCGTTGAGGTCGATGACGGGTACATTCTCGCGTTCGGCCACCATGCGCATGGCGGCGGGGAAATCGCCGTGGGTATTCAGGATGCAGGCATGGGTCTCGTCGTCGAAGGCCCGTCGCTGAGTGGGCGTGCAGAACACGATGTGGCCGCCGGCCTCGCGCACACGGTCGATGAATATCTTCAGATTGTACACATAGTGATACCAGGGGCCGTCGCCCGGACGGTGCTCTTTCTCGTCGTTGTGGCCGAACTCGCACACCACGTAGTCGCCCTTCCGAAGCATGGAGAGAATCTTGTCCAGCCGGTTGGAGCCCAGGAAGGTGCGGGCGGTGAGACCACTCTCGGCGTGGTTGGATATGGCCACCTGGTCATCAAACCAGCGCGTAATCATCTGCCCCCACGAAGCCCAGGGGTCGTTTTCCTGGTCTACCACGGTAGAGTTTCCGCAGAGGAAGATGGTGGTGGCTGTGGTGTCGCGTGCTATCTGGATGCGACTCACGGCAGGCGCTTTGCCGTTGAACTCGAGCGTAAGCAGGTCGTCCCAGTTCAGGTAGTCCTTTTCGCGCTCCTTGATTTTCACCACGCCCTCCTTCAGCTCTATCGACTTGTTGTCGCGCGAAGGCTCTTTGTAGAGATACTTGGGTGAGCGTTTGCTGACAATAAACGAAACGGTCTGCGTCTTCCCCTTCTTGGTATCAATGCCTTCGACGAAGAGACGTCGGCTCTCGGCTTTCACCACGGTGTGGGCGGCACGCTTCTTGGAACCCAACGTCACGGTGACACGGTAGTTGCCGTCGGTGGCCGGAACCGAGAAATAGAAAGGACTGTTGGAGACTTTGTTGAGCACGGTGTCCACGAGCGTCTGGCCGTGGACGGAGGCGGCCATGAGGAAGACCGCGAGTATGGATATCGTTTTTTTCATGATTGAGAATTGTTTCAATGGAGAGGCTGCGCCGGTAGCGCAGCCCGGGAATGCGTGATGGAAAGGATTAGCGTATGTCGGAGTTCTGCACGTCGATGAGCAACACGTCGGGACGTTCGTCGGGTCGCAGCAGTTCGAAGGTGACATCGCGCAGGCGCAGACCGTCTACGTGGCGGGCAAAGAGACCATAGGAAGGCGTTGGTCCGGCCCATCGCGGCTCGGGATAGTGGGTTGACTGCTCGCGGTACTCACCCTCCACCTTCTGGCCACCGCCTCTGAATTGCAGGCGGATATTGCTGAGCGAGACGTTGCGGATGGGCGCGCCGGGCATGCCGGTCACGATGATGCCGGCCAGTGAGTCGCAGTCGTCGGCCACGACGTTTGAGATGCTGATGTCGCGGGCGGAGCTGACCGTGGTGCGCTCCTTGGGGCCTCGGTTGCGGCAGCCCGTGGTGATGTAGATGGGATAGTGGTGCACGTGGCTCATGGAAATATTGCTCACGGTGATGTTCTCCATGATGCCCTGGTCCACTTCTTCAAAGGCCAGACCCGAGCTCCACATACAGGTGCAGTTGGAAATGGCAATGTTGCGATAGCCACCGTTCGACTCGGTGCCCAGCTTAATGCGTCCGCACACCCAGTTCACCTTTTCCGGCACGTAGGTACCGTCCACGAGCGTGCCCAGCTTATAGCCCGTCACGAGACAGTTGGTGATGAGGATGTGCTCGCAGAGCACGGGTTTCTTCAGGGCATACGAGCTCTTCAGCACGATGGCATCATCGTTAGGGGTGTTTACCTTGCAGTTGCTCACGGTCAGATACTTGCAGCAGTCGATGTCGATACCGTCGCGGTTGGTGTCGATGAGCACGTTGTCGATGGTGCCGATGTCGCATCCGGTGACGATGATGGCGAAGTGGCCGCCGCGCACGATGGTCACATCGCGGATGAGGATATTTCGGCAGAGCTTCAGCGCAATGGCCTTGTCACCGGTGCCGATGCTGCCGCCCTGCACGTTGCCGGCGTTTTCCGTGTCGTGCTTGGTCAGACCGTCGCCGTCGATGGTGCCGCGTCCGGTGATGCTGACGTTATGCTGACCTTCGGCCCAGATGAGCGAGTTGTGGAAATAGGTGTGGCCGCCGTCCTGATATTCTGGGCCACCGAACACCTCGCTTTCATCGTAGGCTTTCATCGAGGCGGGAGCAGCCAGGATGCGCGCTCCTGGCGTCAGGTGAAGGTCCACGTTGCTCTTCAGACGGATGCTGCCGCAGAGATAGGTGCCCGTGGGCAGCACCACCTGACCGCCGCCCTGCTGGGTACAGGCATCGATGGCGCGGTTGATGGCCTCGTGGTCGAGCGTCTGACCGTCGCCCTTGGCGCCGTAGTCGCGTACATTATATATATATTGCGACATGCAGCAGAGCGAGGATAGCAGAAAGAAAAGCGTGAGCGTGATTTGTTTCATAGATGAGCAGTATTATTTCAGTTCGTAGAACAATCGGTTGGGATTGAAGTCGAGCATCCATTGGTCGAGCACGATGTGGTCGTCTATGGCGCGTATGGTGAGTGTATGACTGCCCTCGGTGAGGTTCACGATGAGCTTGCGCAGACTCTGATTGCGCAGCACGTTCAGCTTCCACTGCTCAGAGCGGAAGGGCTCTTTGAGCGTATACTCCACAGGCTCGCCGTCGTCGATGCTGACACTGAAGCGCAGGTCGCCGCCATCAAGAGGCTGTGTGGGAACAAGGGCAGTATACAAGGCAGCCTCGCCAGCTTGCGGAACGTCGAAACGATAGCTGACAGACGCACCCTGCGGCAGCGACAAGGCCATCATGGAATGGCCGAGCATGTCGATGGTCTCAAGGCTTTGCGACGACTCGTTGTAGTCGCAGGCATTGCGACAGATGCGCGGCAGATGGAGGGTGTCGTCTGCCATGAGCTGGGCACGCACGTTGCCAAAGACGGGCAGACGGCGCGGCTCATCGTCCATCAGGCCTTTCCACTTACCGTGGGACAGCTGGTCGTTGTAGGAATATGAAAGAAGCTTGATGCAGTCGTAGGAAGCGCTACTGGAGACAGAGTCGCCCAGTATCTTATTGGTCATCATTGCGGCAGACATCACCGGGTAGACCACCGCTGCCATGTAGGCATCGTGCTGGTCGGGGCTGACGCTCTTGCTGATTTCCATCGCGTCGTTGCAGAGGCGTTCGTAGGCGGCTATGCGCTGGCTGGCCTCGCTCGTCGTCAGTTCCACCTGCCCAACGGGTGAGAGACCGCGCTCATATACTTTTTTGTCGAGCTCCACCTGTGTCCAGCCCATGAACTCAGGGCGACGGATGGCGCTGAGCCGATAGAACTCTCTCATGACGGGAGCCGACAGCTGGCCCACCTCCTGGCCGAACTGTGTGCTGAGCCAGTTCTGCAAGTGGTCGTAGAGGGTATGGCTGTTCACACAGTCAATGTTCCACGCCATGTCGAGAAAGAGCTGCAGGTCGTAGGCGGCCACCTTCGGGTCGTGCACGTTGGCAATCCATATCTTGCGGGCATTGCGGTCATAGGCTGTGCGCATCTCATTGTAGATGAGGCCGGGCTGTGTGGTGGTGAGCCACAGGTAGTCGTGCGGTCGTCCCCAATAGCTCAGGTGATAGTAGACGCCTGCCCCACCCTTTCGCTTCTGCTCGTTTTCGGTGCTCAGGCGGGTCAGATAGCCATAGTTGTCGTCGCACCACATCAAGGTCACGTCGTCGGGAACGCGGAGTCCGTTCTCCATGATCTCGAGCACCTCCTTGTAGGGTACGAACACCTGCGGGCCCTTGTGCCACGAGGCGGGTCGTGAAAGGAGCATCTGCCGCTGGTCGTCGATGACCATCTGCAGGGCGCGGGTCTTTTCTTCCATCGTGCTCACACCCTCCATCGAGCCGTCGTGAATGCCTCGCATACCCAGGGTGTACATGTATTCGCCGCCCTTGACCTCGTCGAGGCGCTCACGCCAGTACTGCTGCACGGCAGCGCGATTGGTCACATAGTTGAAACGTCCCTGACGTTCCACGTCCCACTCGCCCACATTGTTGCGGAGCATGGGCTCACAATGGCTGGTGCCAATAACGATTCCGCAGCTGTCGGCAATTTCGCGATTGCCGGGCACCTGGAAGAAAGCCTCGGTGCCTTCGTGCATGGCTGGCCACAGGGCATTGGCACGCAGACGCAGCAGCAGTTCAAAAACCTTGCGGTAGGTCTTCGGTCCTATGCGGCCTTCTTTTCCCGTAGGCTCAAAGGTCTGTGTGGCCCATGGGCGCAGGCTCCAGTCTTCGTCGTTGATGAAAATGCCACGATACTGCACGCTGGCGGTCTGACGAGTGCTGAAGTCGTCGGCCATCGTGAGGAGCTGTTTGGGCTCGGGCTTCACGTCGCCCCACCATATCCACGGCGACACACCGGCCATGCGCGAGAGCTCCAGCAGTCCGTAGGCGGCGCCACGGGGCGTGTCGCCCTGCACCAGAATCTGCTTGCCGGTGTTGGTAATGGTGAAACCGTCGGTCTCGCCATGACCCTCAGTCACCACGATGGTGGCCTTATGACTGACCTCGGGCATCAGCCCTGTCACCTGCAACATGTCGTCGCAGAACATGCCGACCGCCACTTGCAACACCTTGGAACAATCCTGGGGAACGCTAAACGTGATGGGATGCTTTCCGTCGAACCATGTCAGTTCGCCCCGCGCCTGCACAGAGGCAACAACGGAGGAAACACTCAGCATGACCCACGTCAGTAGGAATCTAAGCCTGTATTTCATCATCTTTCTGTTTTAGCAGTTTTTTCAGCATGCAAAAGTACAATTATTTCCCTGCACCGCCAAACTTTTGCCCATACTTTTCTATCGTTCGCCGAAAAAACACTGCCACACTTCCTATTGCCAGCCCTACAAACCGCCAGCACCGGCAACAGAAACGCCAATGATAGAGCCAGTGTCTCCCTCAGACTAAGAATTACTCAGACTGAACTGAATAGTTTTGTCAAGCAAAGCCGACTATTGTTTACTTCTATTAAAGATTTCTTCGCAACCGAAAAAAGAAGCGGGCAGGACAAGAAAAAAAAACGCCAAATAAACTGCAAAAAGATGGCAGATAAATTGAAAAAAGACGGCAAATAAAATGAAGGAAAATGGAACGGTCACGTCACCGGCTCATCCTTGCCATGTCTTTCCTGAAAAAAACAGCACCCGTCATCGCGACGGATGCTGCCTGATGTATTTATAACGAGAGAGTCTTATGGAAAAAAGACTCTTTGAACGGCAAAGTTACGGAATCGCGCACAAAAAAGCCCTCGCCACAACCCGAAAAAGGATGCCGATGGTGAAAGTCTTTACTTAGGTTAAGGATTTTCAGAAACACAGAGAGCGATGACACAGACATCAAGGTGTGACCGCGACAAAAGGACCGTTGTCGTCAGAACCAAGAAATCCGCATTCTATGTAAAATTCCTAATAAATTTCTCGTTTTAACTATATATTTAACATTTTCCCTTCATGCCACCTTGAGTGC
>OCTW011616388.1_pt1 | contig 14039 bp, 13 predicted proteins | sample 1539671 | NCBI WGS metagenome assembly OCTW01 (sample SAMN02144230, study PRJEB22623) | gut metagenome | biome: sheep rumen | host: Ovis aries | place: New Zealand | reverse complement strand
GCGCCCATTCAGACCACAATCTGGGCAAGATTACTGGCTTGGCCATAGACAAGGGCATCCACATTGCCTATGCACCCAAGCGGAACGGCGTGGTGGAGATGGCCTCCCTGCAGTTCCCCAAGCGGGCCCAGTGGCACATCGCCTCTGTTCCTTCGCAAAAGCAGGGGGACTGGGCCGATTATCTTCGCGGCGCCACGCTGATGCTTTCCAAGCACCATCGGCTTAGCCTGGGCATCTGCGGCGTCATTGAAGGCTCGCTTCCCATCGGCGGGCTTTCCTCCAGCGCGGCGGTGATTATTTCCTTCCTCCGCGCCCTGTGCCAGGTGAACGGCATTGTGCTGGAGAGCCAGGAAATCATTGATATTGCCTACGAGGCGGAACTGCTGTATGTGGGGGTGAATGTTGGAAAACTGGACCAAAGTTGCGAGGTGCTGAGCCGGAAAGGCCATTTGCTGTATCTGGACACCAAGGACGGCGCTTATGAACTGATTCCGCAGCATCCGGCCATGAAGCCTTGGAAGATTGCCATTTTCTTCTCCGGGCTGGAGCACAGCCTGGCCGGTTCCAAGTTCAATATGCGCGTGGATGAACTTCGTTCGGGCGTATATGCCCTGCAGGCCTTTGCCGGCATGGAGTACGGCAAGTTCAAGGAGGCCCATGCGCGCAATGTGCCGCGTTCCGTGTACGAGCAGTTCAAAGACCGTTTGCCCGTGCAGTGGGCCCGCCGCTGCGAGCACTGGTACACGGAGTTCGAGCGGGTGGAGAAGGGGGCCGAGGCCTGGAGAAGGGGAGACATCGAGGCGTATGGCAAACTCTCCTTTGAGAGCGGCTGGAGCAGCATCCACAATTGGGAATCCGGCGCTCCGGAGCAGATTAAACTCTACGAGATCATGACGGAGACCGACGGCATCTATGGTGGCCGGTTCAGCGGCGCTGGCTTCAAGGGCTGCTGCATGGCCCTGATCGACCCTGCCTATGAAGAGTCCATTCGCGAGAAAGTAACCCGCGAATACCTGAAGGCCTTCCCGGCGATGGAAGGCAAATACGAAGTGTTCATTTGCGAAAGCGCAGACGGCGTGTCATTCTGATCAAAAGGTGTCATTCTGAACGAAAGGTGTCATTCTGAACGAAGTGAAGAATCTATGAAGTGTCTGATTTTGGCCGCGGGCTATGCTACCCGCCTGTACCCCTTGACTGAAAACTTCCCCAAACCCCTGCTGGAGGTGGGCGGAAAACCCATTCTGGACTGGCTCATCGAGGATTTGGGAGATGCGGTGGACGAGTATATCGTAGTGTCTAACCACAAGTTTGCACATATCTTCGAGAAGTGGATTGCCAGCCATCCCTGCCGGGAAAAGATGTTCCTGGTAGATGACGGCTCCGTGAGCAACGAAACCCGCCTGGGTGCCGTGAAGGACATTGCGCTGGGCATCCATGAACAGGGAATAGACGATGACCTGCTGGTGATGGCGGGTGACAATCTCCTCACCTTCAGTCTGCAGGGCTTCCTGGATTATTTCCGGGAGAAGGGCACCAGTTGTATCATGCGCTTCTATCAGCCCGATTTGGAAAAACTGCACAAGAGTGGCGTAGCCGATGTCGATTCCGAAGGACGGATCCTCTCCATGGAAGAGAAGCCTGCCCAACCTAAGAGCCACTGGTGCTGCCCGCCTTTCTATATTTACAAGCGGGAAGATTTGCCGCTGGTGGACGAAGGCATTGCCGAGGGCTGCGGCACCGATGCGCCCGGCAGTTTCATCGCCTGGCTCTGCGGCCGCACTACGGTGCACGCCTGGGAAATGCCCGGCGAGCGCCTGGATATCGGCAATTTGGAAAGTTATGAGGACGCAAAGCGTAAATTTAGCGGAAAATGAAGAAGATTCTGGTAACCGGCAGTGCCGGATTCATTGGCAGCAATTTGGTGCTGAGGCTCCTGAAAGAAGGATTTCAGGGTGATCCGGTGCACATCGTGGGCCTGGATAACCTCAATAATTACTACGACCCTTCCCTGAAGGACTATCGGCTCTCTGTCATTCTGAGCGCGAGCGAAGAATCCAAAGGCGAGTATCGTTTCATCAAGGGAGACCTGGCCGATAAAACGCTGATTGATAAACTGTTTGCCGATAACAAGTTTGACATTGTGGTGAACCTGGCCGCCCAGGCCGGCGTGCGGTATTCCATCGAAAATCCGGATGCCTACATTCAGAGCAACATGATCGGCTTTTACAATATCCTGGAGGCCTGCCGGCACCATCCGGTGGAGCATTTGGTTTATGCCAGTTCTTCAAGCGTTTACGGCGGTAACAAAAAGGTGCCGTTTAGCACTGACGACCGCGTGGACAACCCCGTTTCGCTCTATGCCGCCACCAAAAAGAGCAACGAACTCTTTGCCCACTGTTACAGCAAACTTTACGATATTCCCAGCACAGGCCTTCGCTTTTTCACGGTGTATGGCCCCGCCGGCCGGCCGGATATGGCGTACTTCGGCTTTACGAATAAACTCCTGGCCGGAAAGACCATCCAGATTTACAACTACGGCAACTGCCGCCGGGACTTTACCTATGTGGACGATATCGTGGAGGGTATCGTGCGCGTGATGGGGAAGGCTCCGGAGCGCCGCAAAGGCGAGGACGGCCTGCCCGTTCCTCCGTACGCCGTATATAATATAGGTGGCGGCCAGCCCGAGAATCTGCTGGACTTTGTGAACATTCTGCAGGAAGAACTTGTTCGTGCCGGAGTGCTGCCGCAGGACTACGACTTCGAGGCTCACAAAGAACTCGTCCCCATGCAGCCCGGCGACGTTCCCACCACTTATGCCGACGCATCGGCCCTGGAGCGCGATTTTGGCTTTGTCCCGAAGATCACCCTCCGCGAAGGGCTGAGGAAATTTGCACAGTGGTATAAGGAGTATTACCAATAACTTGTCATTCTGAGCGAAGCGCAGAATATAAAAGCAATTAAATATGAAAATAACAGTTGCAGGAACCGGATACGTCGGCCTTTCCATCGCCACCCTTCTGGCCCAACACCATCAGGTGACGGCCGTGGACGTGATTCCGGAGAAGGTAGAGAAGATTAACAGGAAGGTTTCGCCCATTCAGGACGAGTACATTGAGAAGTACCTGGCGGAGAAGCCGCTGAATCTGGTGGCGACGCTGGACGGACGCAAGGCCTATGCCGATGCGGATTTCGTGGTCATCGCCGCCCCCACCAACTACGATTCCAAGAAGAATTTCTTCGATACTTCCCATGTTGAGGAAGTGATTGAGTTGGTGCTGGAGGTGAATCCGGACGCTGTGATGGTGATTAAGTCCACCATTCCCGTGGGCTACACCAAGAGTGTCCGTGAGAAGTTCAGTTATCGCGAGCGTCAGGCCGACGGAACCTTCAAGGTGGTTGTCCCCAAGATCATTTTTGCCCCGGAGTTTCTTCGCGAGAGCAAGGCCCTGTACGACAACCTTTATCCGTCACGTATCATTGTGGGTTACGATGAACCGGAATGTCATTCTGAGCGCAGCGAAGAATCTCTAGCGCAGGCCGCTCACACCTTCGCCTCAATCATCAAGGAGGGGGCGCTGAAGGAGGATGTGCCGGTGCTGTTCATGGGCTCCACAGAGGCGGAGGCCGTGAAACTTTTTGCCAATACTTATCTGGCGCTTCGGGTGAGTTTCTTCAATGAACTGGATACCTATGCCGAGATGAAGGGCCTTGACACGCAGTCCATTATCGAGGGCGTAGGGCTGGACCCCCGCATCGGCACGCATTATAACAACCCGTCTTTCGGGTACGGCGGCTACTGCCTGCCGAAGGATACGAAGCAGCTCCTGGCCAACTTCAACGATGTACCGGAGAACCTGATCAAGGCCATTGTGGACAGCAACCGCACGCGCAAGGACTACATTGCCGACCGGGTGCTGGAAAAGGCCGGATACTACACAGCCTCAAGCGCATACGACGCTGTGAAGGAGAGGGAAGTGGTGGTCGGTGTGTATCGGCTTACCATGAAATCCAACTCAGACAACTTCCGCCAGAGCGCCATCCAGGGCATCATGAAACGCATCAAAGCCAAGGGCGCCAAGGTGATTATTTACGAGCCCACGCTGGAAGACGGCACCACCTTCTTCGGCAGCCTGGTAGTGAACGACCTCGCCGCCTTCAAGGCCCAGGCCGACGCCATCATCGCCAACCGCTACGACGCGGCCCTGGACGACGTGCAGGAGAAAGTCTATACGAGGGATATTTTTAAGCGGGACTAGCCTCTGCTTTGCGAGAACAGATTCAACGGGAAATGAGGAAGATTCTGGAAACCGGCAGTGCCGGAATTATTGCCAGCAATTTGGAACTGAGGCTCCTGAAAGGGGAATTTCAGGGTGAACCCGTACACGTTGTGGGCCTGGATAACCTCAATAATTACTACGATCCTTCGCTGAAGAACGATCGGCTCTCCGTCATTCTGAGCGAAGCGAAGAATCTGCAAGTATAGTATCATGGGAGTATATGAAGAACAGATAGTTCCGATCAAGATTTCACGTCTTGCGGAATATGTCGCCCAGAGAAAGCATATTTTTCTGGAAGAGGCTCTTGTATATGTTTATACCAATCCCATGTATGTCAAGCTTTATGACGAGGGCGCAAAATGGTGGTATTTGAGTACGGAAGCGCTGTATGATGAGTTTGAAGATGCAAGGAAATCGGATCAAATCCCTGTTACGACGGAAGCGTTTGAGTTTTATACGTATTGCCTTGAAAAATATGCACTTGCCAAGGGGCTTACAGGCCTTCAGGCACTAGCCCTTTTCAAACGTTATAAGGCTGATGAGTTCCTTGTAGAGCATTATGATCTTCTGCACACGCAAGGAACTGGATATGTGATAGATGAGATTGACCGTTTTATTCAGAGGAGGAAGAGAAGATGAGGCTATATCACGGATCAAATGTAGAGGTCAAGAAACCTAATTTAAGACGGGGAAGGCAGAAGACCGACTTCGGGAAAGGTTTCTATACCACAACTCAGAAAGAACAGGCCGAACATTGGACTTCCATTAAATTGGACAGGGCACAGACGGGAAAAAGGACAGTGTCGGTATATGAAATAGACGATGCTTTTTTGGCCGATCCTACCCTCAAGATAAGGGAATTTAACGGGCCGGATGAAGCATGGCTTAACTTTGTCGTTAGCAGTAGGAAAGGCGTTGTGCATTACTATGATCTGGTGTTTGGCCCCGTAGCCAATGACAAGGTCTTTACAGTTGTGAACCTTTACGAAAGCGGTGTCCTTGATGCCCCCGCCGCCATTGCTCAACTGAAAGCGTATAAAACCTACAATCAACTATCCTTTCATACTCCAAAGGTAATAAAGGCATTGAGGTTTGTGGAGAGTTATGAAGTTAAATGAATCAGGTGAGATAATTTGGTGAAGATTCCGGTGGAATAGTTTTATCATTTCGAGTGGCATCCATCTGTCATTCTGAGCGAAGTCGAGAAATCTCAAAATACATTATTATATATATGATAAAAGATACAAAGAAGATTATTCAAGCACTTACCTACTTGGCGTGCAAGGAGGATGACAAGGTAATGGATAATTTGAAGGCCTACAAACTTCTTTGGCTGGCCGATCGCTATCATCTTCGCCAGACTGGCTTGACCGTAACCGGTGATGCCTATTATGCCATGCCACACGGTATCGTTCCCAGTGATGCCAAGTGCGTGCTGGAGAATGCCAAAACTAAGTTGAAGAATCCGAAGGGTTATAAAGAACGCTATATCGATAATAAAGGGCCCCATAGTTTTATGGCCTTGGCCGATGCGGATATTAAGGTCTTCTCAGAGTCAGATTTGGAAGCGCTTGACAAAGTGTACGAGGCGTTTGGTGGAATGAGTGGCAGGGAGTTGAGCGATATGTCTCATAATTTCCCAGAATGGACTTTTTATAGCAATCTCCTGGCCGACAAAGGACAAAAGAATTCTTATCGGATAGACATGGATCACTTCTTTGAAAATGGCCCGGAAGGAGATTTTTTTAACGAGAGCGCAGAAATGCTTGAATTGACTCAGGATTTATACCATCAATATAATCGTGTCTAAGGCTTTATGGATCTTCCCGGTAGTTTGGTTGGTACTGTAGTTGGGGAAGGGGAGAAATACTTCTTCACGGTGGATTGCCCGATAGGCATTCAGGACCATATCCATATTTGTATTAAGCGTTATAACAAGATACTTTTGTTTTCAACTTGTTCTTCACAAACCGACACCGCATTCCGTCTTGCACAGTTGAGAGGACTCGACCTGAATACCTTTCCGGTGTTTACCAAGAACGATGTGAACAAGTTTCAGCGCGATATGACTTATATCAACTGCAACAATGTGATTGAAGTGAGTGAGGCCGAGTTCGGCAAGTTGATTATGGAAAGAAAAGTTCACCGACTTGACGGCAGAATGGATGAGCAAAGCATGTGGCTTATTGCTAATGGCGTAAAACTGAGTAAGGATGTTCCTGGGTGGATAAAAGATTTGTTTTGAATTTGAATAACATGGGAATATATCTTCAGTCGGGTCTATTTGTATTGGTAAAAGATAAGGAGACTGTACTTGGTGAAATAGAGTCTGTGGCTAATTCTTTCGGACTGAGGATATAGATGAGGAAGATCTCGACGAGTTCTTTGCGCATTTGAATAATACGAGTATTGCTTCACAACAGCGACTGTTGGATGATTTAGCGAGTTCGTTGGGATAATATGGAAAGTACAGGTGCCAATATGAAAGGAATTGTCCTCGCTGGAGGCTCCGGCGGCTGCTGGGGGACGGGTCGGACTATGGTGTGCATTTTGAGTATGCTGAGCAGCCCTCCCCGGACGGCCTGGCGCAGGCGTTTATCATTGGGGAGAAGTTTGTTTTACACATAGTTTGAAATAATTAAAGGGTTATTGTTCAGATTCTTTGGGGGTGTGGTGACGCAGTTTTCTGATATGAATCGAGTTAGATGCAGCAGCCCCATCTTTTCAAAAAAAGGGTGCCCCCAGTGGTGGGCGACCCTTTGGCCGGACGGAAGAGAAGGGAACTTAGTTGTTGAGACTAAGTTTTACGTCAACTTTTCAGAAGACGTGTCTTGACGATCTCCTTTGCCACCACCAGGAGTTTTGAGATGCTCCGGCTAACCTTGGCCTCTGTGATTTGATGCTTGCGCTCCAGGGAGAAACCAAAGGAAAGAGAGGTTTTACGAAAGTAATCCACTGGTGAGAATGATAGAGTTACGTCGCCCAGTTTTTGAAAAAAAAGAGTGCCACAATTAAGCAGCACTCTTAGCTATTTGCCCTTTCTCAAGGGGCCACATCAAAATCTGAGTGCAAATATACATAAGTTTTTCATACGAAAAAATAGCAAGTCAAAGAACTTTTGCTGCGCATCCCACGGGAAAGTGCACAAAAAAATCAGTCGTGGAAAATAAGGCTGACAACGAAAACCAGTCCCAAATCAAACGACTGACAACGTAAAACAGTTCTAAATCATTAACCCGTCAACACGGATCAGTCGTAAGACAGAAATCTGACAACCAAAATCAGCAAATTACAAGGATTTATACTGGGCTTGTCGAAGGAAGATAGTAGTAAGATAGATGTAAGGTTGATGGTTCGACGGGCTCACCACAGGGTGGCCGATGAGCAACCGCTCCAGGCACAAATGTCTGCAAGCAGCCATTAGAGCCTTCCGCTGAGGAAGCGGTACAGTCCATGCTCCGTAAACTCCGCCTCCGGCTGGATTTTATAAGTGGCTAAGCCGCTCAAAAAAGAAGTGAAAACAAACAGTAATAATTGATAGTTTGGCAAAAGAACAGAATCATAGAGGTGTTATAATTGGCTATATTGCGATTGCCGTTTTGGCAATTGCAATTATAGGAATGAGCATTTCTGTATGGGCTAAGCCTTATGCCTCTGCTCATGATACTGCTAAAGCTATAGTTAAAGCTGCTATTGATACTACACAGACTCTTGTTATAACAGACAAGGCTAAAGAAGTCTTTGTAGAATCAAAACGGGTGGATACGTTGGCTATAAATACTGCTTTCTTGCAAAAAATGCGTGAAAATGGCGAACTACTGTCCACTGACGAATTTGCTTCCCGTATAACTGAGTACTATAACACTCTAGTAGCTGTTCTGACAGCCTTGTTCGTATTATTTACTATTGTGACGTACATAACCATCAGAAACAAATTTGAGGCGAAATTTGAAGATAAGGCAAGAGAATTTGAGGAAAAAGCTAGAGACCTTGAAGACAAGCAGCGTCAGAAGATTGTTGATGAGTTGCGTAGCATGCTCAATGACTCTAAGAAGATAGATGAGGTAATAAAATCTGCAGTTGGTGGACATGTTGAAGACCAGATAGCTACAAAGGAGGAAGTAGATGGTTTAACATCTGATATGGAAACATGCGGCAAGAACATTGCTTCTTTAGCAGCAAACCTTGGCGACGTTAAGAAAAAACAACAAGAATTGTTCAAGGTCGTGGCAGAATTACAAGATCTGGTGGCTGAGGGCGCTAAAGTTAGTCAAGCAGACGGTAAAACCGAAGAATCGGAGCCGGTGCAGGAGGAAGAAATAGAACCGGGAGAATAATATGGGAACAAGAGGCAAAAGAAAAATAAAAGTTAATCAGAACGAGGGAGCACAACAAGGCGCTTCTCTTGTTCTGTTACGCTCTGCCTCTGATTTGAGGAAACTGGGCGAACAAAATGATTGTTACGATAGTCTTGCCTTGGATGTGGAGAAACTTGTCCAGTATATTCCTGGCGTAAAATTGGAATACGTCAATATGGATTCTACTTTGTCAGGCTCACTCTCAAAACAGGATGACATATGGTTGATTCGTGTTAATAAGCTTCATAGCAAGACACGCCAGCGTTTTTCTATAGCACATGAATTGGGTCACTTTGTTTATCACAAAGACGATGAGAAAGAGTTTGTGGATACTACTTTCTTTAGAGGATTGACTTCAGACAATTTGGAGTATACAGCTAATAGGTTTGCATCAGAACTACTCATGCCAGAAGATCAGGTACGTCAGCTTATTGACAAAGAGAATGTGCGAAATGTAGCAGACTTGGCTGACCGTTTTGGCGTTTCTTCTGCTGCAATGCTTTATCGAGTGAAAGAGTTGAACTATAAGACCAAAGAGTAATGAATAAGAAATACTGCGTTATAGCCAAAACAGCACAGTCAGAGTTGAGGGCTATGTCCAACCTTTCACGTGAAGTACTCGACAAGATTCTACCAATTGTTGAGTTAACACGAGGTCGTAGGACCACCTCCAAGGAAACAAAGGAGGTGACCTATCCGTATTTCAAATTAATTGAGAAGGTTAAGGAGATTTATCGTGGATGTGATATTGCGTTTGATGTCACCTCAATTGAAGCATTATCCTCACCAGAGATAGACGAGTTGTATGGTTCAGCAGGTGGATATTCAGAATGGATAAGATTGTTGGATGACCTTCGGGTGGAAGGTTACTTCAAATCAATAATACCATCTGTGCTTCTGAATTATGATGATGAACATTTTGAGGATAATGTCCAGTCTGAGGTTCAGCAGTTGAATACACGGTTTGATAGTATCATGTATCGCTACTCACTAGGTAATGAGGATGGAATAGAGGACTTGAAGCTAATCACAAAGTGTTTCCCAGATGAAAAGGAGTTGCTGGTTGTTGTGGATTGCGAATATGTTCCAACTTCATCCATTAGCTCAACGATGGCGGTATGCAAAAATACTATTCAGAACATCAAGAGCACATTGGGGCGGAGAAACTATAAGGTAGTGTTAGCCTCAACCACCTATCCTAATAATGTTGCAGAAACCAACGATGAAAATGCTGATGATATACCACTCCGTGAAATAGATTTATATAACGGTGTTTGTAAAGAGCATAGTGATATAATATACGGGGACTATGGAACAGTTAATCCTCAACGTAACGACGGCATAATCATGGCTAATGGATGGCTTCCCAAAATTGATGTAGCACTCCCCACTTTGGTTTATTATAAAAGACGCCGCAGACCTAAAGGAACAACTGCATATTCTTCAACCTATGAACTGGTTGCAAGACTTGCTACAGCAGATTCACGGTTCCCATTAAGTTTAATTGATATATGGGGCATACGTCAGATAGTTGACTGTTCAATGGGTTCAGTACCATCATCGCAGCCATCTTTTTGGATTTCCGTCAGAATGAATACTCACATTTGTCAACAGGTTACAAGACTGGGGTTATAATACATGGCATTAACAATAAGACCATCTGATATTATCAAAGCTAAGGTTATAGACTTTCTTATAGAAAAGTTCGAAGGCGTAGTTATTGGCGATGAAGTAAAGTATGGTAGCAGCCGCAAAGTAGTAGATTTGTTGGCATTATATAAAGGTGAAACCTATGCAATTGAAATAAAGAGCGCTAAGGACGATTTGAGGAGATTGCCAGAACAGATATCTGAGTACTCGAAAATCTTTGATCATACTTTGGTATTTACAACAGAAGAACATTTGTCTAAGATCAAACAAGTTTCTAAAGCTAGGACTTCATTATTTACTTACGGTCCTGATGAGTTAATCAAAGGCACTTTACGAGAGGATAGAAATAATGTTCAGAAAGGCGAGATGTTAGCAACAATGAACGCTAACTATATTCGTAAAAGATTGAATATATCCAATACTAAAGATTCAGATGATATTCGCAAAAAAGCTATGCGTTACAAGAAAGAAGATATTCATTCTTTGCTTTATGGATATTTTATGGAAAAGTGTTATGAGGCGTACAGTCTTTTTCTGAAAGAGCGAAGTTGTATGACAGAGGTAGATGACCTTAATCTTTTGTCGAATAGTTTGAATATTGAATAGAATGGAAATAGAATGGAAATAGAATGTGAGAGCATTAAGGTCATTGCTTCGTTACTATTCGCGGAGTGTTGTTGAGTTATCTAACGAATGTGTAATTCTAGTTGAATGGCAACGGTACAATATCAGCGGTGGACTATTTAAAAAAATCATTTAAACCAAGATATTATTAAAAGCATAGTTTCCGCCGGAGGGGCGGCACTAGGCATAAACCAATCGCGAGGCTGTGAGTAAGTAATTGCTCCTCATCTATGACAATCTGATGGTCTATGAAATCATGAGACGCATCAATACCAAGGGTGCCGAAGTGATGGTATATGGATCTGCACTTGAAGATGACACAACTTTCTTCGGCAGTAGGGTAGTGAACGATCTGGACGCCTTCAAGGCTTAGGCCGATGCGCTAATTGCTAACCGTTATGATGCGGTGTTGGATGATGTTACAGGGCAAGATTTATACAGGTATTTTAAGAGGGATTAAATTAATTGCTTATTCCGCGCCGGAATAAATAGAAAAGATATAATAATAACCATATGAAAAAAGTAATGTTAGTGTTTGGAACACGCCCGGAGGCAATTAAGATGTGCCCATTAGTGAAGGAGTTCCAGAAGTATCCTGAGGATTTTGAGACGATCGTCTGTGTGACCGGCCAACACCGCGAGATGTTGGACCAGGTACTCACCATCTTCGACGTGAAGCCGGACTATGACCTAAACATCATGAAACAGGGTCAGGACCTGTATGACGTAACCGCCCGAGTGCTGACGGGTATGCGCGACGTGTTCAAGGAGTGTAAGCCCGATGTGGTGCTGGTGCATGGTGACACCACCACCAGCACCGCCGCTGCTCTGGCTGCGTTTTATCAACAGATACCCGTAGGACATGTGGAGGCTGGTCTGCGCACCCACAACATCTACAGCCCGTGGCCGGAGGAGATGAATCGCCAGATTACAGGGCGCATTGCTACTTATGACTTTGCCCCCACACCTCTCAGCGAGCACAACCTGCAGGAAGAGAAAGCTCACGGACAGATTTTTGTTACGGGTAATACCGTGATTGACGCCCTTCACGTGGTGGTTGATAAGCTCAAGAGCGACAAAGCCCTTGCCGATGAGCAAATTAATGTGCTCAAAAATGCAGGCTACGACGTCACCCGTCTTGACGGAGGCAAGAAACTGGTTCTGATTACTGGCCACCGCCGCGAAAACTTTGGTGATGGCTTCATCAGCATGGTCACTGCAATGAAAGACCTGAGCGAGAAGTATCCGGATGTGGACTTTGTTTATCCCATGCACCTGAACCCCAATGTGCGCAAGCCCATTCACGAAGTGTTTGGCGATGACCTGACCGCATGCAAGAACTTTTTCTTCATAGAACCTCTTCAGTACCTGGAGTTTGTTTATCTGATGGAGAAGAGCACCGTTGTACTCACTGACAGTGGCGGTATCCAGGAAGAAGCTCCCGGCCTTGGCAAGCCCGTGCTTGTGATGCGCGACACCACCGAGCGTCCCGAGGCGCTCAAGAGCGGCACCGTACACCTTGTAGGTACCAATCATGACCTCATCGTCAGCGAAGTCAGCACCCTGCTTGACGATCCCGCCGCTTACGAACGCATGTCTAAGGCCGTCAATCCCTACGGTGACGGGAAGGCCTGTAACCGGATTGTACGTGCCCTCAACGGCGAACAAGTTGACAGATATGAAGTAAAGTAAGATAATAAAACATTATAAAAGATATGATTAACGTAATTGGACTGGGCTATATTGGTCTTCCCACTGCCCTTATGATGGCATCGCATGGTGTTGAGGTAATCGGCACCGACTATAACAAAGAACTTGTAGCAACCCTCAATGCCGGCAAGACTACCTTCAAAGAGGATGGACTTGACGAACTTTTCCAGAATGCTGTAAAGGCCGGCATTAAGTTCACCACGGAGTATCAGAAGACGGATATGTACATTGTATCTGTTCCGACTCCTTATGACAAGTTCTCCAAGAAAGTTGACGCCTGCTATGTCGTAGCTGCTGTCAAGGAAGTGATGAAGGTATGCCCGAAAGGTGCAACTGTTGTTGTAGAATCCACCGTCAGCCCTGGTACGATCGACAAGTTTGTGCGTCCCGTAATTGAGGCGAACGGTTTTAAGATTGGTGAGGATATCAACCTGGTGCACGCTCCCGAGCGTATCATCCCCGGCAATATGGTGTACGAGCTGCTGCACAACAACCGCACGATTGGTGCAGACAGCCGTGAGATTGGCGAGAAGGTGAAAAAGTACTATGCCAGCTTCTGCCAGGGCGAGATTGTCGTTACCGACATCCGCACCGCGGAGATGACCAAGGTGGTTGAAAATACCTACCGTGCTGTGAACATTGCTTTTGCAAATGAGCTTAGCCGCATCTGCCGCCACGACAACATGGATGTATATGAGATTATCAAAATCTGTAACATGCACCCCCGCGTGAACATCCTGCAGCCCGGTCCTGGTGTGGGTGGTCACTGCATCTCTGTTGACCCCTGGTTCCTTGTTGGTGACTATCCTCAGCTCGCCAAGGTGATTGATGAGTCTATGAAGACCAACGACTATCAGCCGGTCTTTGTTCTTGAAAGAATCCATGAGATTATGGAAGAGCACAACATCACGGACAACCGCCGTGTTGGTCTCTATGGCCTTACATATAAGGAAAACGTGGACGATGTCCGCGAGAGCCCTACCCTCCAGATGCTTGACATCCAGGAACGCCATCTGGCTCGCCCGTTGAAGACCTTCGATCCTTTCTTCACTAAGAAGGAGATTGTGAAGAACCAGATTCTGGATTTCGATCAGTTCCTCAATGAGGTCGATATGGTTGTCATTATGGTAAAGCACGACCATATCAAACAGAATTGGGAAAAGCTGAAGGGTAAGGTGGTGCTCGACTGCCACAACATTTGCCCGCTGGAGGGTGTGTACCATATCTAAGTATTAGGATTTCTGGCAGCACAGGTGGAACGAAAGTTTGCAGTTCAATACTGCCTGCCAGAACAAACCAGGGCGGCGAAACTGGACGAGTGCAGAACAAGAGAATTTGAGAAATAAAAACGTATGGCTTCACGTGGAATCAATTATTTCAGCTTCCTAAACGAGAAATATAACAAGCGAGAACCTATCCC
>OCTW011546194.1_pt1 | contig 14043 bp, 14 predicted proteins | sample 1539671 | NCBI WGS metagenome assembly OCTW01 (sample SAMN02144230, study PRJEB22623) | gut metagenome | biome: sheep rumen | host: Ovis aries | place: New Zealand | reverse complement strand
CCCGCAGCGGCTCCCGCCGAGGAAGGCGGAATGACCGAGAAGGAAGCCAACGGCAACGCCAAGGCCATATACACAGCGGCCAACGCCGCAGCGGCCGACCTGGTCGCCGAGGGCGAAATGCAGGAAGTGCCCACGGGAAAGATCACCGTCGATATCAAGAACATCGACACGAGCAAGCGCTACTACGAGAAGCTTGCAAAGAACCTTGAGGGCTCGGGCGTCACCGACGGCACCGCGACCTTCGAGATCGACTCGGTATACGAAGTGCTCTATGCCGAGTGGACAAACGGCACCGACAAGGGTATGTACCCCCTCAGCTATGACCCCGACGCGACCGAGTCCGCGCCCGAGGAAGTGACCCAGCAGACAGCCAACCAGAACGCAAAGAACGTTTTCTGTGCGGCACAATCGGCATCAGCCGATCTAATTGCAGACGGCACACCCGACCTGCTGCCCAAGGGCAAGGTAACTATCGACATCGCAAACATCGACACGAGCGACGCATTCAACAAGAGCTTTGCAAAGGCGATAACCGACTACTACCCCATCGTCTCGAACGCAGGCACCGCGACCCTCGAGATCGGCGAGGACGGCAACGCCCTCTACGGCGAGTGGACAGACGGCACCTTCTCGGGAAGGTACTCGGCGGAGTAACAAGCATAAAAAAACCGCGAGGGCACGCGCCTTCGCGGTTTTTTATTTTATCGCCCGTTTTGCATCTGTCAGCTCTGTTATCCAGTCAAGGCTGACATTATAGTGCTTTGCAAGAATTATCATTTTGTACAGCGGTATCTCGCGTATGCCATTCTCGTACTCGCTGTAGACCTGCTGTGTTGTACCTATCAGTTCGGCTACCTGCCGCTGGGTGAGGTCGTTATCCTCCCGAAGGTCGCGCAGACGTTTATAATAATACATAGCTTTTCTCCATGGCCGCTTGTTTTATTCCGATATAAAAATTATACCACAGTTTCATAAAAACTATTGACTTTACATGAAAATTCATGTATAATATATACATTAAATCTCATGTAAGGAGTTGTGACTATGTTTTGTAGGTATTGTGGAAGCAAGCTAAAAGACGGAGTAAAGTTCTGTACAAACTGCGGACAGAGAACCACTATCGCTCAAACAATCATAGCAGAACAAAGGGGATTGACTGTTGGTAACAGCCCAACAGCAAACAATAAACATAATCTTCTTCTGACGCTTATAGTCATAGCTCTATCTGTTGCCAGCATCGCCGGCTTTTTTGTTAATACCATGTCCGCATATTATATTAAACTATATACAAAGTCTGAATTGAAAAACTCCAAAAGCGATTATATGTCCGTGCAGGATTTATTTGATCTCGCGGATATTGATGTAGATACCACAGTCAAAACAGAGTATGGCTATAGTCTAAAGGAACTAAAAAAAGATAAAAACGAACATGTTTTTTCATTCTCTGAATTGATCAAACAATACTATAGGAATTATTCAAATAATACTCGGATAATAAAAAAACTTGATAAAGACGAATACACAAAAATCTTCAATAATGTAACAGTTAATGATAACGAAGCCAAAACTGCATCAATGATCATTCTTTTGATTAGGTTAATTATACTGCTTCTGTATATCAGTTCATCTTCAATAATTATAATTATTTCTCTGATAAAGCTTTCCAAGAAAAAACAGCGTTCTTTTTTCAACTTAATCAAATGCTCCTCAACAATTACATTTGCGGGCTACCTTATCTTTTTTGCATTGACAATTGTTGAATTGATTGCTGATTTAAGACAAGAATACCATTTTTCCAACATCAGTTACAACTGGATTTATTTTTTATTTATGATTATTTCATTTGCGAATATCATCATTTCTTCCATTGGTACAAGACAAGAACCTCGTACTTCTTCACAGATATAAGCTTTTCTCCGCTTTATCTGCTGTTTATCGCGATATCACTGATAAGCACATTTATTGCATATACGGAACTGTCAAAACGCTTTGACAAGAAAAAGCGAATATAACGCCGCCTAAAATGAAAACCCGGTGAAAACTGCGCTCCTGTTCTTGACAAGGGCGCGGTTTTGCTGTATAATTATGCAGGCGTATCACGCCGCAGATTATTTAGGAGACGATCAAATGAATGATAAACTTGTCTGCAGGATATGCGGAAAAGAGGTCTCGGGCGAGAAGGACCTCTGCCCCGAGTGCGAGGAGCTGTTGGACAAGCTGCCTCAGAACGAGCCCGATGAGGCCGACGAAGCAGCAGAGGACAGCACCCCCGATACAGAAGAGAAAAGCTATGACGACCCCATGAGCAAGAGCCGCTGGCTCTGGTATGTTATCCCGTTGGTGTCGGTGATAATAGTCTTCGCTGCGTTAATCGCAGTTCCGAAGATCTTTAAGAACGACTCCGAATCGAGCAGCAGCGAGACTTCCTCGCAGGCCGCCGATGACTCGGACGAAGCCGCCGAGAGCACGGGCGACAGCTCCGCTGCGGAGGAGAGCTCTCAGGCCGCCGAGAACAGCGCCGCCCAGAGCGAGGACGATTCCTCCTACAGCTCGGGCTACACAGAGACACCCACCGAGCCCACCGACGGCAAGCCGGGAGGAAAATATATCTTCTCCAAGGCCTTCAGCGGCGACAAGGAGGTAGACCTCAGCCCCGATGTTGACATCAAGACCTTCTACTTCCACTTCAACGGCGACGGCACAGGCGTTTACAGCAATCCCGCAGGCGCCGAGCAGATCGCGTGGAAGGACGGTTCCCTCTCGACAGACAGCGGCCTTGAGGCAAAATACACCCTCGACGGCGACCAGCTCACCGTGACAGAGGGCGACACAAAGCTTGTGATGATACACGAATCCGTCTACGAGGACACCCGCGAGAAGCCCGACGGAAAATACGTCTTCTCGGCAGGCTATGTGGACGGCGACAAGATGGAAGACGACAGCATCACGCCCGAGAACACCTACATGATCTTCAAGAGCGACGGAACAGGCGAGGCTTCAGGCACAAACGGCGTGTCCACCTTCACCTGGGAGAACGGCAAGATCTACTATGAGGGCAACCGCGAAAACGACGCCAGCTACGTCCTCCACGGCGACGAGCTGAAGCTCTACGAGATCACCTCCACTGTTATAATGGTAAAAGCCAAGGATTGATGTCAATGTCCTTTCCTTTCCGGGGAAAGGACATTCTTTATTTCTCAATTCACGAAAAATACCAACTTGTGTCCTTGACAAAAAGGCAGCAGTGTGGTATTATAATCTTAGTTGGATATTGCCTTTATCCGGGCGGTATTTTTACTAAAAATTCACAAAAGGAGTTTTTTGATTATGGATTACCTGGAAATTGAAAAAGTAGTCGGCCGCGAGATCCTCGATTCCAGAGGAAACCCCACCGTTGAGGCTGAGGTAACACTGGCTGACGGCACAGTTGCAAGAGGCACCGCTCCTTCGGGCGCTTCCACAGGCGAGTTCGAGGCTCTCGAGCTCCGTGACGGCGACAAGGGCAGATACCTTGGCAAGGGCGTTACAAAGGCTGTTGACAACATCAACGGACCTATCGCAGAGGCTATCGTCGGCATGGACGCTTCCGATATCTACGCTGTTGATAAGGCTATGATAAAGCTTGACGGCACAAAGGACAAGTCCAAGCTCGGCGCAAACGCTATCCTCGCTGTTTCTATCGCTACCGCAAGAGCAGCTGCTACATCGCTCGATCTTCCGCTCTACAGATTCCTTGGCGGAATCCAGGGCACAAAGCTGCCTGTACCTATGATGAACATCCTCAACGGCGGTGCTCACGCTGACAGCGCTGTTGATACTCAGGAGTTCATGATAATGCCTGTCGGCGCTCCCTCCTTCAAGGAAGGTCTCCGCTGGTGTGCCGAAGTCTTCCACAACCTGAAGGCTCTGCTCAAGGCTATGGGCGACGTTACTGCCGTAGGCGACGAGGGCGGCTTCGCTCCCAACAGCCTGAAGAGCGACGAAGAGGCTATCGAGAAGATCCTCGAGGCTATCAAGGCCGCAGGCTTCGAGCCCGGCAAGGACTTCATGATCGCTATGGACGCTGCTTCCTCCGAGTGGAAGAGCGAAAAGGGCAAGGGCTTCTACAAGCAGCCCAAGAGCGGCAAGGAGTTCACCTCCGACGAGCTGATCGCTCACTGGGAGGCTCTCGTTGACAAGTATCCTATCATCTCCATCGAGGACGGCCTTGATGAAGAGGACTGGGAAGGCTGGGTAAAGATGACCAAGAAGATCGGCGGCAAGGTTCAGCTCGTAGGCGACGACCTGTTCGTTACCAACACCGAGAGACTTGCTAAGGGCATCAAGCTCGGCGCTGCAAACTCTATCCTCATAAAGCTCAACCAGATCGGTTCCGTATCCGAGACCCTCGAGGCTATCAAGATGGCTCACAAGGCCGGCTACACCGCTATCTCTTCTCACCGCTCGGGCGAGACTGCTGACACCACCATCGCTGACCTCGCAGTTGCACTCAACACCTGCCAGATCAAGACCGGTGCTCCCAGCCGCTCCGAGAGAGTTGCCAAGTACAACCAGCTCCTCAGGATCGAAGAGCAGCTCGGCGACGCAGCTGATTACCCCCAGATGGGCGCTTTCAACGTTAAGAGATAATCTTCGCTGAACAAAATAATTAAAGGCATCTCCGCACGGAGGTGCCTTTTTTAGTGAATAGTGAAGAGTGAAAAGTTAATAGTGAATAATGATGGTGTCCGCTCCGTGGCCATAACAGTCGCCGAAGGCGACACCATAACTATTCACTATTCACTATTCGTTATTCACTCTTCACTATACCCGTATCTCTCCCAAAACCTTGCCGACGCTGCCGTGGATAACGAGGTCGCAGGAGGCGTCCATGGGGGTCGGGTCGCGGTTTATCAGGACAAGGTAATTGCCCCTGAAATAGCGCACGAAGCCTGCCGCAGGATAGACCGTCAGGGACGTGCCGGCGATGATGAGGGTGTCGGCGTTCGCTATGGCCTCGACAGACTGCTCGATCGTGCTGCCGTCAAGCGACTCCTCGTATAGCACCACATCGGGCTTGATCGTGCCGCCGCAGCTGCACTTCGGAACGCCCGTCATATCACGCACCTGCTCGGCGGTGTAGAACCTGCGGCACTTCATGCAGTAGTTGCGGTGAACAGAGCCGTGAAGCTCGAACACGCGCTTGCTGCCGGCCTTCTGGTGCAGGCCGTCGATGTTCTGTGTGATGACGCAGTCAAGCTTCCCTGCCCGCTCAAGCTCCGCAAGCTTGAGATGGGCGGCGTTCGGCTCGGCCTCGAGCTGCAGCATCTTGTCGCGGTAGAAGCGGAAGAAATCATCGGTGTGGCTGATAAAGTAGCTGTGGCTGAGCATGGTCTCGGGCGGAACATCGTACTTCTGGTTGTAGAGGCCGTCGGCGGAGCGGAAGTCGGGAATGCCGCTCTCGGTCGATACGCCTGCGCCGCCAAAGAACACGATCCTCTTTGAACAGTCAACGATCTCCTGCAAGGTCTTTTCGGTTTTCATAAGATCACTCCTTCTTGTCAGTTTTCGGGTCTGATCTAAGTATATCACGAAAAGCGGGAAATTTCAAGAGCAAATACGGTCAGATGTCAGAGCCCCCTTGTACGGGCGTTTCCCTCTCACACAAATCCTTCTGACCCCCACCGTATCGCGAGGGAGCCCCTGCACATCACATCGTTGTGAGGCGGCTTGCCGCCGTTCACGCGGCGGCAAAAACCCGGTAATCAGATAGGTTAAATACAATCGTAATAAATCTTTATATATATGTTTACCTGTTGGGATGGGGCTTGTTGTTGACTTTTCACCCCGGAAGTGCTATAATTAATAATGTGTTTTCATCCGAATTTGGATGAGAAAAGTATATTTTACCGAAAGGACGTTATATATGGCAGGCTTACTTGAAATAAAGGACATTCACGCCGCGGTCGAGGAGAAGGAGCTTCTCCACGGCGTTTCACTTACCGTCGAAGCAGGCGAGACCCACGTTCTGATGGGGCCTAACGGCGCAGGAAAATCCACCCTCGGCTCGACCATCATGGGCAGCCCCGAGTATACGGTCACGGGTGGCAGCATCTTCTTTGACGGCGAGGACATCACAGAGCTTACCGCAGATAAGAGAGCGCAGAAAGGGCTTTTCCTCTCCTTCCAGAACCCCATCGAGATACCGGGCATCACGCTGTCGAACTTCCTCAGGAACGCGCTGGAGCAGAAAACAGGCAAGCGCATCAAGCTCTTTGAGTTCAAAAAGCAGCTCCGCGCCGTGATGGACGTGCTCCAGATGGATCCTGCTTATGCCGACAGAGACCTGAACGTCGGCTTCTCGGGCGGCGAGAAGAAAAAGGCCGAGATACTCCAGCTGCTGGTGCTCAAGCCGAGGCTCGCGATACTCGACGAGACCGACTCGGGTCTTGACGTTGACGCCGTAAAGACCGTCTCCAAGGGCGTCAGCGAGTTCCAGAAGGATCCGCAGAATTCGCTTATCATCATCACACATAATACAAAGATACTCGAAGCGCTCAAGGTGGACAAGACCCACATACTCGTCAACGGCAGGATTGCCGCAGAAGGCGGCGCAGAGCTTGTGAACGAGGTCAACGAGAACGGCTTCGAGAAATACATCACAGCGGAGTAAGGAGCAGAAGATGAAGGAAAAAACACAGGTCGAAGATATCAACACCTCGCTTTACGACTTCCGCTACGAAAGCGACGAGGCTGATATGTTCGAGAGCGGCATCACGCCGCAGATAATAAGAGAGATCTCCGAGGAAAAAGGCGACCCCGAGTGGATGACCGAGTTCCGCCTGAAATGCCTTGATATTTACAACAAAACACAGATGCCAAACTGGGGGCCGTCTATCGAAGGACTCAACATGAACGACATCGTCACCTATATCCGCCCCAAGACAAGAATGCAGACCGACTGGGACGAGGTTCCCGACGACATCAAGAACACCTTCGAGCGCCTCGGCATACCTCAGGCCGAGCGTGAGTCCCTCGCGGGCGTAGGCGCCCAGTACGACTCCGAGCTCGTTTATCACAACGTAAGAAAGGAAGTCGCCGAGCAGGGCGTGGTCTACACCGACCTTGAAAGCGCAATGCACGACGAGCGCTACGCCGATATGATCCGCGAGCACTTCATGAAGCTCGTGCCGCCTACCGATCACAAGTTCGCCGCCCTGCACGGGGCTGTCTGGTCGGGCGGAAGCTTTGTCTATGTGCCCAAGGGCGTCCACCTTGACATTCCCCTGCAAAGCTATTTCAGGCTCAACGCCAAGGGCGCAGGACAGTTCGAGCACACGCTGATAATCGTTGACGAGGGAGCTTACCTGCACTTCATCGAGGGCTGCTCCGCACCGAAGTATTACGTTGCCAGCCTGCACGCGGGCTGCGTCGAGCTGTTCATCGGCAAGAACGCCACCCTGCGCTATTCAACTATCGAGAACTGGTCGAAGAATATGTACAACCTGAACACCAAGCGAGCCATCGTTGAAGAGGGCGCCAAGGTCGAGTGGGTGTCGGGCTCGTTCGGTTCTCACACCTCTTATCTCTATCCCATGAGCATACTCAAGGGCAGAGGAGCCCGCGCAGAATTTACGGGCATCACCTTTGCAGGCGAGGGTCAGGAGCTCGATACGGGCGCAAAGATCGTCCACGCAGCACCCGATACCTCGTCGTATATGAATACAAAGTCCATCTCCAAGAGCGGCGGCATAAGCACCTTCAGGAGCGCAGTTCAGGTAAACGCGGGCGCCACCGGCAGCAAGTCCTCGGTCAGCTGCGAGAGCCTTATGCTTGACAGCGAGTCCCGTTCGGATACTATCCCCGCTATGGACATCAGAACAGCGGACGCCGACATCGGCCACGAGGCTAAGATAGGCCGCATAAGCGACGAGGCGGTGTTCTACCTGATGTCCCGAGGCATGACCGAGGAGAACGCCAAGGCGCTCATCGTCAGCGGCTTTGCCGACAATGTCTCCAAGGAGCTGCCGCTTGAATATGCGGTGGAGATGAACAATCTTATCAATCTTGAAATGAAAGGCAGTATAGGCTGATGAGCGAGAACAACACCAATATCAAACTGAACAAGCTGCCTGCACCCACCTTCCGCTACCTTAAAATGAACTACGCCGAAGCGCAGCAGGCGTCCTACAGCGACCTTACTCCGAAGGAGGCAGACTTCTTCGGCTGCAGCGCGGTCTTTGACGGCGTCGTAGGATCGGCAACAGGCTGCGGCAAGGAGCTCTCGGAGCTGCTGGACAGCTGCGGCATCAATCCCAGAAAGCTGGTCGCCGAGCTTGACAACGCCACCGCAAGGTGCTGCTATTCCTTCCCCAAGGGCGACACCGCCGCAAGGATCGAGATAGAAGCTCCCGCAGGCAAGGGCATTACCGTCACACAGCTGATCGACTCGCAGAACAGCGGCAGGGCGGCTCTCCAGACATTCCTGAACGCCGAAGAGGGCGCCCGCATACATCTGATACAGGTCATTGACTGCGGCGCCGGTTTTCAGTTTATAAACGACATCGGCACCGCCCAGCAGGACAGGGCTTCCGTCGAGATCACACAGATATACCTGAACGGCAGGGAGACCATCGCGGGTATCTTTGCGGGGCTCTCGGGCTGCAAGTCCGAATTCCGCAACGACATCGCTTATCTTCTGAAAGGCAGCGAGAAGCTGGACATAAACCTTGTGGCCTCTCACAAGGGCAGAAAGACACAGACCGAGATAAACGCACGCGGAGTTCTTTCGGAAGACGCACAGAAGATCTTCCGCGGGACGATAGATTTTCTCAACGGAGCTTCGGGTGCAAAGGGCGCAGAGAACGAGGAAGTCCTCATGATGAACGAGGGAGTTGTCAACAAGACCGTCCCGCTGATACTTTGCGCCGAGGAGGACGTTGAGGGCAGCCACGGAGCATCTATCGGCAAGCCCGACGAGAACCACGTTTTCTACCTGATGTCCCGCGGACTGAGCCGCGAGGAGATCTACAGAATAATGGCAAGAGCCAAGCTTGAGGCAGCGATGCGCCGCATCGACGACAGCAAGGCACTTGCATGGATATCAAAACGCATCGGAGGTGCAGACGCTGATGAGCAGGAATATACTGACGGCGAGAGCTGATTTTCCCGTATTTGAGGAGTATCCCGGGCTTGTATATCTTGACAATTCCGCCACACAGCAAAAGCCCCGACAGGTGCTCGAGGCTGTCAGGAAATACTACAGCTTTGAAAACGCCAACCCTCTGAGGGGGCTATATGACCTTAGCGTCAAGGCCACCGACGCCTACGAGAACGCAAGACGAGCCGTCCGCGGCTTCATAAATGCCCGCGAGGACTGCGAGATCATCTTTACGCGAAACGCGACCGAGAGCCTGAACCTTGTGGCCTACAGCTACGGCAGGGCGAACGTGAACGAGGGCGACGAGGTCATAGTCAGCATCGCCGAGCACCACAGCAATATGCTGCCCTGGCAGCTGCTCTGCAAGGAGAAGGGTGCGGTGCTGAAATATCTTGAATGTGACGAAAAGGGCGAGTTCACCGAGGAGGCGCTGTCGGCGCTCCTTTCCGAAAGAACGAAGCTTGTCGCTGTCACACAGATCTCGAACGTTCTCGGCAGGCTGAACCCGATCAGGCGTTTTGCCGAGCTCTGCCATAAGGCCGGAGCCGTGATCGTCTGTGACGGCGCCCAGAGCGTGCCCCACATACCCGTTGACGTGCAGGAGCTGGGAGTCGATTTCCTTGCCTTCTCCGGTCACAAGATGCTGGCGCCTATGGGCATCGGCGTGCTTTACGGCAGACGAGAGCTGCTTGAAGAGATGCCGCCCTTCCTTTCGGGCGGAGAGATGATCGAATACGTCACCCGCGAGGGAGCCACCTACGCTCCCCTGCCCCACAAGTTCGAGGCAGGCACCGTAAACGTCGGCGGAGCTGTAGGTCTTCACGCAGCCATCGACTATATGAATGAGCTGGGCTTCGAGGCCATCGAAAAGCGCGAGGCCGAGCTTACCGCCCTTATGATGAACGAGATGCAGAAGCTGCCGCACATAAAGATCTTCGGCTCGGACAAGCCCTCCGACCACTGCGGTATCGTCACCTTCGAGATCGAGGGCGTCCACCCTCATGACGTGGCGGCTATCTTCGACTCCGACAGCATCGCCGTCAGGGCGGGACACCACTGTGCTCAGCCGCTCCACAAGCAGCTCGGCGTGATGTCCACGACCCGCGCAAGCATCGCCTTCTACAACACCGAGGAGGACGTTATGCGCTTTGTCCGCAGCTTAGGGCAGATAAGGAGGAAGATGGGCTATGATGAATAACACCTTTTACAGCGAGATACTGACCGACCACAACCTGCGGCCCGAGCACAAGCACGAGCTTGAATGCGCCAACTTTTCACACGAGGGCATCAACCCCTCCTGCGGCGACGACATCGTGCTTAACCTGCTGATCGAGGACGGCGTGATAAAGGACGGCTCCTACACCGGCAGCGGCTGTGCGATTTCGCAGGCCTCGGCGGACATTATGCTCGACCTTGTCATCGGCAGGACGACAGAGGACGCCAAGCGCCTCAGCGAGATCTTCCTGAGAATGATAAAAGGCGAGATCACCAACGAGGAGCTGGAGGAGCTTGAAGAAGCAGGCGCCCTACAGGATGTTTCACATATGCCCGCAAGGGTAAAATGTGCAGTCCTCGGCTGGCACACGATGGAAAACATCATCAAGCAGTTTGAGGAACAGATAAAGTAAAAAAATGCCCGCAGAGATCATCTCTGCGGGTGTTATTTTATGTCCGTATCCGGGGCGCCGCTATTCTGTGCGCAGGGCTCGCATGGCGTTGAGGATAGCTATCACCGCTACGCCGACATCGGCGAAGACGGCCGCCCACATCGAGGCAAAGCCGAGGGCGCCGAGTATCAGCACCGCGAACTTCACGCCGAGGGCGAAGACTATATTCTGGTAGACTATCCGCAGGGTGCGCCTGGCTATCTGTATCGCCTTGGCAAGCTTCAAGGGGTCGTCGTCCATCAGGACGATGTCTGCGGCCTCGATGGCGGCGTCTGAGCCGATGGCGCCCATAGCTATTCCGATGTCAGCCCGCGAGAGCACGGGAGCATCGTTTATCCCGTCGCCGACGAAGGCGAGAGCCCCCTTCCGGGACTTCTGTTCAAGCAGCTCCTCGACGCGGGCGACCTTGTCTGCGGGCAGCAGCTGAGTGAAGGCCTCGTCGATACCGAGGGCCTTTGCGGTGTCCTCGCCGACCTCGCGGCTGTCGCCTGTGAGCATAACGGTCTTTTTCACACCTATTTCCCTGAGCCTTCCGACCGCAGCCTTCGAGGTCTCCTTCAGCTCGTCGGAGATCACAAGATGTCCCGCATATTCGCCGTTCACGGCAACGTGGACAGTGGTGCCGACGTGGTGACACGGGTGCCACTTAACCCCGATGTCGTCCATCAGCTTGTCATTTCCGACGCAGACGTCAAGCCCGTCGATAACGGCCTGCACTCCCCTGCCTGCTGCCTCCTCGCAGGCGCCTATCCTGCTGCGGTCGATGTCCGCGTTGCAGGCATCTGTGATGGACTTGGCAATGGGATGGACGCTGTAGCTCTCGGCATAGGCCGCAAGCTCGATAAGGCGCTCCTCGCTTATGCGCTCGGGGTGGATAACGGTCACGTTGAACACGCCCTTGGTGAGCGTGCCGGTCTTGTCAAACACCACGGTCTCGGTCTTGGCGAGCACTTCAAGATAATTGCCGCCCTTGACGAGTATTCCCTGACGGCCTGCGCCGCCGATGCCGCCGAAGAAGCTGAGGGGCACCGAGATAACAAGAGCGCAGGGACAGCTAATAACAAGGAAGATCAGCGCCCTGTGGAGCCACGTCATCCAGCCGCCCGTGATGAGTGAGGGTATCACAAACAGCGCCAGCGCCGCAAAGACCACGGCGGGTGTGTAGTATCTTGCGAACTTGGTGATGAAGTTCTCGGCCTTGGCTTTCTTTGAAGCCGAGTTCTCGACGAGGTCGAGTATCTTTGTGACAGTGGAATCGCCGAAGGGCTTGGTGACCTGAACTTTGATAAGGCCCGAGCGGTTGATGCAGCCGCTGATGACGTCCGAATCGGGGCGGACAGTTCGGGGCAGGCTCTCCCCCGTGAGCGCCGAGGTATCGACCGATGACTCGCCCTCGATGACGATGCCGTCGAGGGGTATCTTCTCGCCTGCCTTGACGATTATCACATCTCCCACCGAGATCTCGTCGGGGTCTACCTGTTCAAGCACACCGTCGCGCTCGATGTTGGCGTAGTCGGGGCGAATGTCCATGAGCTGTGAGATAGATCTTCTTGACCTGCCGACAGCGACGCTCTGGAAGAGCTCGCCGATCTGATAGAAGAGCATTACAGCGGCGGCCTCGGTGTATTCTCCTGTTGCGAAGGCGCCGACGGTGGCCACGACCATCAGGAAATTCTCGTCAAAGACCTGTCCGTGGGCGATGTTTCTCAGAGCCTTCCACACCACGTCATAGCCGATGACGGCATAAGGCACAGCAAAGCAGAGCGCAGCCCACAGGCCGCTCCCGGGCGCAAATATTTTCATCAGGATCAGCAGCACTGCGGCGGCGATGATCCTGACGAGGACTTTCTTTTGTTTTCTTTTCATAGCTTATTTCACAATGATCTCGCAGTCGGGCTCGATCTTTTTACATATCTTTTTGGCCTGCTTGAGTATATCGTCGAAGCGGTCGTCGGGTGCTGTGAGGGTCAGCTTCTGTGTGAGGAAGCTTACGGTGCAGTCCTCAACGCCGTCGATCTTCTTGATGGCGGCCTCCATCTTGGCTCCGCAGTTTGCGCAGTCCAGTTCGTCAAGCTCAAATGATTTTTTCATAGTACAGTTCTCCTTAATAAATCCATAAATAAATTGCGTACTGCCTTAGTTTCTCACGACCGCGACCGCGCAGGGCATTCTGCCGTCTGCGATGCGGTATTCTTCGATCTCGCAGCCAAGGCGTTCAAGAAACTCGGCGTAGCTCACGGCGTCGAACTCCTCCTTGAAGTCGATGAAGTTCCCGAGGAACCTCGCCCCGAGGTTTACCTTGCCTGTGCTCTTGTTGATGTAGGTCGGGAGAATGATGAGCCCCCCGGGCCTGCACACACGTTTAAGCTCGCTGACGGCCTTTGCGGGGTCGTCGAGCAGGTGCAGGACATTGCCTGCCACCACTTTGTCAAAGCTGCCGTCGCTGACCTTGAGGTTCGTGATGTCGGCCTTCCTGACCTTTGCGTTATAGCAGCTCCTGAGCTTTTTCTCGCACTGCCGAAGCATACCGACGGACATATCCGTGGCGACGAGGCTGAGAGCCTTCGCCGCGATGCAGATGCTTATAGCGCCCGTTCCGCAGGCACATTCAAGCACCCTATCGCAGGGGTCGATGTACTCGGCGACGATCTCGCCCGTGTGGGTGTAGACGCGGCCGTTATAGACCTTCTCGGCGGTGTCGTAAACACCCGAAAATACGTCCCAGATCATTCTATCACCTCATTCATTTATATGCTCCATGCCTATCTCGAGGATAGTTCTGACGTGGTCGTCGGAGAGAGAGTAGTAGACCAGCTTGCCTTCGCGGCGAAAGCGCACGAGCTTGTTGTTTTTCAGCACTCTGAGCTGATGCGAGCAGGCCGTGGCAGTCACTCCGAGACATTCGGACAGGTCGCCCACACAGAGCTCGCCGCCCAGCAGCGCAAAGAGTATCTTTATCCTCGTTGAGTCGCCGAAGACCTTGAACAGCTCGGCCAGATCGTAGAGCTCCTCGTCGGGCGGAAGCTTGCAAACGCCCTCTTTTCCGGTTTTTATCTCTTCCATTCGGCACACCTCCCGTACTTTCTGAAACCAAACACTTGAACAACTATTCATATATTATCACATTCTGCCCCATTTGTCAATAGCAAACGCAGATTTTTTTCAAGCAGATTATTTTAAGGCAATACCGCACAACCATTGTGCGCAAGATTGCGCGCAAGCTCAATAAAGTTGAGC
>OCTW013418569.1_pt1 | contig 14045 bp, 8 predicted proteins | sample 1539671 | NCBI WGS metagenome assembly OCTW01 (sample SAMN02144230, study PRJEB22623) | gut metagenome | biome: sheep rumen | host: Ovis aries | place: New Zealand | reverse complement strand
TTGATACAGCAGATACCCTCCACAGAGCGTTATTCCTAATGTTATGAGAGCAAAGCAGAAAGCCTTGAACGAACCGTATTTCCATTCTATTGATACAAGGTAATGAAACCAGAATCCCATAGACAGGAAAGACACTGGAAAATAGAGAATAAAACCAATAAGAAAAACTGCAAAGAATTCAGAAATGTGTGACCACTCATGATAAATAGTATACCCTATCAAGGAGTAGGAAACTAATAATGCTGAACATGAAACTGCCCCTTCAAGTCCCATAAATGAGGGGAAGAAGAATAGGAAACCAATAGAATAGACGAGCCAATTGGGGATATGTCCGGTAAATAAGCCAAGAATTGCCGCGAGAATCAAAGCGAACAAGCCTAAATATCCATATAGAACACGCTGGCTGGAGAGAATTACTTCATAGCAACCATCAGCCCTTAATGAATCTTCTGCTTCTATATTTCCACTTTCTACAGCTTCATTAATGCGAGAACTTTCTTCATGGATGCTTTTTGACATTTGTTTGTCCCAATAATCATTAGGAAGAGTTGATAAAACTGAAAAATAATACTTGGCAACCACCTTCTTCCATTCCATCGACTTAGGAATTCGTATTGCTTTACCCTTCATTTTTGACGAAGCGAAAGCATGAGTTAGTTTAATCCCTTTATCCTTGAATTTGTAGTAAATCGTTGCGGCAGTTTTTATATCCTTTCTTACTCCCTTTCCGTATATCAAGCAATACATGTAACTTGCTGCCGCATAATGGTCACCCAAACGATATCCCTCTTGAAACAAGGAAACAGCAATTTTCATATTATCTTTCTCTGATTTGCTAATAAGATTTAGAGCCGTCTCATTAATCTTTCTTTTGTCTCCATTGGTAGAAAGAAGATATAAACAAGAAATTTCATTTAGTCTTGAACTATCATTCTTATGTATTTCATGGTACTTTTCAGCAAAAAAATGGAGCATATCATCTGAAAGCCCATGGCTGAGGATCAGATCATTTGCTTTATTAAACTGAATAGGATTTCCAAAGAGATACTCTTCAATTTTCTCTTTACACTTGTCCGCATCACCTATTCGTATAAGTTCTTCATCAGAAAAGATAATACCATTAGCTTTGCATCTTCCAACCCAATAACGAGCATGTTCAAAACTTTTTTGGCTAGAGTAGTATTTCACTAACTCTTTTTGTGCTTCTATATTTTCTTGTTCGGCTGATTTTGTAAGCCAAGATAAATAATGGCCATGGTTTTTTCTAACCCCAGTGCCATTGAGATATGCATGTGCCAGTTCCAACTGAGCCATGGCATCACCTTTTTTTGCTTTTTTCCTTAATTCTTCGATGTCCATAAATAATAGCAAATATTTTTTTGATTAGGTAAAACTCATTATGGTATAACACAACAATCGAGTCACAGAAGTCCAGTTGTCATGATGTGAGTAAAATTTCTTTGGTTTCTTTCAAGATTTGCTCGTCTATATGATCTTACTACTTCCTGTTAATTATGCTATGCAGGTGTAACTGTGAATCTCACGTTGCCGAGATCTTGGCTTTCTTCCGCAATCTTTCGATATTTTTCAGCTTCTTCCGGGTTATAATAATCCCCGTTCTCATTACCATAAACATTTGCAAGAGCCTGAGCTATTTGAGTAGTGAACCTGTCTTTTAAATCCAAACCTTCCTTAAGCATGGCTATAGCTTTATTCATGTCTTTGTATTCGTCACCTTCTTGGCCAAGATAGATAGACCCGAGAAACAACATGGCGCATTGCACCCATTGGGCATTCCAATTGAAACCAGGTTGTGCATGATTCGTCTCAAGGATGTCATTCAGCCACTTGATAGCTTCTCCGACATTCTTTTCGCACCCACGTCCCAACAAATAACTATTAGCTAAGCTGACCCTACCTTTATCATCTCCTGCTTTCGCAGAATCCAAATAATAATGGTAAGCTTGTGCATAATCTTCTCTATCTATACAGCACTCACCTAATTCTCTTAACGCGGCTCCATTTCCCTGATTTGCAGAATACTTCCAAAGATCTTCCGCGATTTCTTTATTTGCTCCAACGCCATATCCATAATAGTAAGCTCTCCCTAACTCGTACATGCCATCCATATCGTCAAAAGCTGCGGAAGCAACCATAAACTTATATGATATATCATACTTTTGATTGTTCCATAATAATACTCCAAGCTGATAGAAAGCTTCCCCATCTCCGGATTGGGCATTTTCACATATTGGACGTATTTCTTCGCTAAGATTGGCAAGACTATTAAGGATGCTATTCAGTTCGCCGTCGTTCTTTAGTTCATTTTCGTATGCAATACGGAAGTATTTCATAGCATTCTCAACGCTCTTCTCACATCCGAAACCATTCAGATACAAGTCACCTAAGGAAAAACCCGCATCAATGTAACCATTGTCCAAAGCCTTTTGAGTAAGAGAAAAGATCGCTTCTGCTTTCGAGCCGTTATCATTGTTTTGTTCTAAAAGCTGTGCTTGTGCGAAATAGGCTAGTCCATAACCGTTTTTTGCTGATTCTTTTAGCCATTTGTCAGCTTCGAAAAGATCCTGTTCTGTCCCTTTAGCATTATAATAATACGATGATACAAGATACTGAGCTTCTGCATCACCCTGTTGGGCAAGAAGGAGCTGCTTTTCAAACTCCTTTTTTTCTTTTGATTTAAATAATCCAAACATAGTTTTTAAATGATAAAGTTAATATAATGTAAATAAAATTTTTGCCCCTCATAAAGTAGGCGGATAATATTCAACTGTAGCTATTTGAATAGGATCTTTTGGGGTTACGTTTTACTTTGGAACTGTCATTCCCGTTCCTTGATAAAGCTTAAGACCATGGATTCGATATCGTCTATGGGTACATCATATTTTATTCTCAGCAATGGGATTTTCCGGTCCTTACATTCCCATCCCTCCATGACATCTCGCATACGCTGGAGAATGTATCTCCATCTACCTCCAAAGAACTTTACAGGATGATAGTGTTGCCTGCCATCATATTCTATGAGGAACAGTTTCCCGTCATGGTGAACGCCGAAATCCGCATGTACATAGTATCCTAATTCATATTGCATCTCATAATTAACATGATGCTTCTCCAAAGCAGCGAGTATTGCACGCTCGCCTTTAGAGGAAGCGCTCTTCTTTGGAACGAAACGCTTCCTCCTAAGGAGCCAGTCCTGAAACCGGACCACATCATTGCAAAACTTGAAAAGCCACATAAATCAAACCATTAAGAGGTGAACTTGTTATTTCTTTAGCATTCTTTTGGCATCTGCATGGCCTTGCTTGGCCGCTTTCTTGAACCACTCCATTGCCTTCTCCTTGTTGGTTTTTGTTCCTTTGACAGCTTTGATTGCCTTTTTCCACAAAGGTGTATCCTGATGAAGTTCCAACAGATGTAGTCCGAGTTGATATTGTGCTTCTGCATGTCCCAACTTGGCAGCTTTTCTTAGAATCTTGATTCCGCCCTTTTCCTGATATAAGGCAAACAGGGCATTCGCATCATTAGTGTTCACAACAGCCTTTGGCACTGGTTGCCCTTCTTTCTTCTCTTCTTGCTCCTCCGTTTCTTCTTCCTGCTTTAGCTCCTGTCCCTGCGACTCTTTTTCCTCTTGTTTTGCATTATTACCTTCCTCCGCTGAATCTTCTTTCTCCCCTTCAGAAGGTTCCTTTATACCCTGCATTTGCCAAATTTCTTTTAGTTTTGTCGCAAGGTCATTCCAACCTTCTTCTAGACAATACTCGAAAATCATGTCCTTGAATTCTACGACAAATTCATTTTCCCTTATGATTTCTTCGAATTTTACTCCATCTGTATCAAATGCAGCACGTAGAGCGTCTAGGAACAGTAATTCGCTCGGCAAGGGAGGTTTCTTTTTTAGCCTTCTGAACTTGAGCGTGTCATTATTTAGAAATTCACCCTTTAAATAAGTTTTAAGAACCTTTATCGAATCTTCTTCTTCATAAAAAACTTTAGAGAAGTAGTCAAGAATCTCTGGTTTGTCATTCCACTCGCCATCATCTAGATACCATTTTATTCTAGCATAGACATCATCATCTGTTATTTCTATTGCAGTAATTTCGAAATACAGTATGGGATCATCTCCGAGCCACCATTCTCCATTATGCCAGTCACTCATTATTCGATCCACAGCAAACTCAAAGCCTTCTAAAGCTAAATCACGCGCAAGTTTAAACGGAACACTATCAATGTTTTCTTCAATAAAACGCTCGATAGATTCAAGCTTTTCACCTTGTTCAATATAAAGAATTTGGGTAAATATGTCTACTTGTATATCTTCGGGATACTTGTCCAATACATTCTGAAGAACATCTAATAATTTTGCATTTAGCAATTTTGGATTATCCGTTTCTTCTGTTTTGATGAAACGGACAATACTATCAGCCCTTTTCTTCCAAGACTTTAGTTTTTGTTCCTGCGTCCCATCGACCTTATCCTTCTTGGGCTCTTGCTTCGGTGGCTCTGCTGCCCCTTGTTTTGGGTTCACTATTTCGTCCCGCTCTTGCTCTGGCAGCTCTCTAACCTCCTCATCCTTCTCCGGTTCTTGTTCCAGCGACTTTTCGTTCTTTTGTTTGGGGGCCATTTCTTTTCCATGGCCTTGCACTGGTTGGTCTTCTTGTTCTATGCCATCCTCTATCTCTTCTATTTCCCATAGTTCATGGAGTTTCTTAGCGAGATCAGGATTCTTTTCGGAACAGATCTCGAAGATTATTTCTTCTGTCTTTTCGTCAATGTCGATATTTCTTATGATTTTTTTTGCTTCTTCTTCATTAGTTTCAAGAGCTCCTTGCAGTACTTCCACAAACCATTCTGCCTTCTTTTCATCAGACAAGTCATAAACAAAATCTTCAGAGTCAACGCATGTTTCAAGAGCCTTCAGCGAATAGCCTATCGTATGATAAGCCCGAGCTGCATAACAATGAAAATATTCTTCCTCAACACCAGCAAAGAACTCAACTACATCAAGGGCAGGATTGTCATCATCTAAATATTCAATAATATCATCATCCACTCTCCATTCTGGGAATTCGTTTTCTATCTCATACCTTATTTTGTAAAATAGTATAGGATCATCCCAGGGTAAAGTAATCTCAGCTTCCGAAATAGCTGTCAACATTCGTTCTATAGCTGGTTCAGAACCGTCTATTGCGAAACCCCGTGCAATATCGAATGGAACATCCTCCATATTCTCTTCAATGAAATCCTTGATATATTTCACTTTTTCTTTATCTTCATCATCAAGAATCCGGTTGAAAATATCGGTTTGGACCTCTTCTGGGTAATTATTTAAGACATCGTCAAGAACATCTGAGAGCTCTGTGTCTTCTTCGTTCAATAAATCAGGGTCTTCAATTTCTCCTGTTTTAACGAATTGGACAATCATATCTGCTTTTTTCTTCCATTCCAACTGCTTTTCTTTATGCTTCTTTTGCTTTACATATTCCCAAATTTTTTTTACATCATTTTTATCAAAATTCTTCTCTGAAGTATATCCAGCCTCATACCATAATTGGCCTATGTAGTTGTCAATTTCTTGTGAAGCATGATGCCCAAAGCCTTTTTGGGAAAGGTTTCTTGCATTGTTATAAAGCATTTCAAGCGTCGAGTCCGATGATTGGTCGTCGGAGTTATTGATGCCATCAACAAATCTATCAAAAGAAGTATCTGCTATCCTGTCCAGTGTTTCTTTCGGAATAAAATCGGTATAATCGCTTATTGGTATCGAGATTCCTTTCCAACTTTTCATGAACCCACCCATGAAAAATTCGAATATTAAGTCCTTCTTAGATTCTATCCAGTCAGAATCAATATATTCCAATGCGCGAAATGCCTCTTCTGCAAATCCATTTTTAAGAAGACACTCTGCTCGGTTAAGAATAATAATGTGCTTTTTTCCTTGGCATAAATCCCTTACTACTTGACAAAGGAATAAATGAATGAGTAATGTTTCTGAAGAATTGCCATTCATCTCCTGTCGAAGCTGGGTTGCAATAGCTTCCATTTTATCTACGTCAGGATTGAGACTCTTTACAAAAGCATCATACGATTCCAGTTCTGTTTCCAATGATGTCCTACCATTGTCTGAATTCATTCTATATGAGGCGTTTGGTTGGTAGTTTGCAAGAAACGCCTTTCCGAAGTGGGTGTCGCCTATGAGTTCTTGTACAAAAGCTATTCTGGCATCTCCTTCTGGCAGATGTGCAAACACCGTGGCAAGGCTAATGTACCATTTTTTACCACGAACGCCTTTTGACAGGTAGTCCTGTGCTTCTTGATATGTATCCATAATTATTGAGTTTTCTTGATATATTGCTCCAAAACTTCCACGGAAATATGATTGTCATCCGTATTCGTTGAGTCTTAGTGGTTAATAATAATACCGAAATAAACGTAACAGAATCCTATTATTAGTAGTATAATTAGGCATCCACACCCCGAATTATTTTCAGGGGTTTCCGAGCTGAGACCTTCTTGAAAACTATCGTAAAGTCCTTTGATAAGCAGAAAAGGGAACAGCAATAATGTCTTTAAGCAAGAACTGTCATCGGAGTTTTTTGACCGTTCCGGCCGTTTATTCATGGTTAGTTTTCTTTTTGCCATATAGATTCTTTGTTTTGTTTACCTCCTTACATTCGTCCTCATGGCCAACGCAGTGGCTTCGCCAACGAGGAACAGTTCTGCGATGTTGTAGTGGCGCATGCCTTTCTGTTTTTTCGTTCCACCAGCTATCTCTGCGGTTCGGAGCATCTGATAGCGGAACTCCCAGTCTTCAAAGTAGGTGGCTGCACCGATGGCGAAGGCAGTACCTCCTGCGCTCAGTCCTTTGATGATAAGACCTGCATCGCCGGGAGCGGGCTTGAATTCCGGGGATTTTTTTAAATCTTCCTGTACGCCACAGACCTTTTTCCCCATGAACGTGACTTCCTTTCGCATCACCTTGCACATCTTGTCGTATTGCTCGCGAGCCAGCTGCTCGTCTACCATCGTCAGGTAGGAGCAGATAAGTGCTGTGTGGGAACCTCTGATTCTCATTCCCTTCTGATACCTGCTTTCTCCGGGCAACGTGCCTGCCAGCAGCCCAGTGGTTCTGTGCGTCCACTTAGTACGAGCATTCTGCACCCATGCGGCTATCGTATCGGCATACTTGTCACCGAAGAATCGGGAATAGTTCTTGAGCACCACAAGTGTCACCAGCATGTCAGGCAGCCATATCTGCTTGCGGGGGAAGCTGAGCAGGTTCAGGTCGTACTTGCTTTCGTGCATTCTTCTGACAAGGGTTTCACACAACGTATGATAGAGTCCATCGTAACGATTATCGCCACCTGCGAGTTTGTAATTGCTGATCATCCATGCAAGGATGCTTAGGTAGGTCATGTGACTTTTCGGACCAGCGAGTGACTCCATGGCATCCTCTTTCCATTGCATGGTGTCGTATTCGCGAATGGTGGGGGTGTTCACGAGCTCAATCATCTTTGAGATGAGCTCCGGGCATTTCTCTTTCTTGTCGGGATACAGATAGCTGATGTTTGCCAGCGCGTGTGAAAGCATCGAATAGCAATAAATGGCCCACTCGCCCTGATATTCACGGCCGATCATCGAGGGGGCTTTGTTCACCAATATCTCAGGGTCATCGACAACGATGGTTTTGACCAGCCAGTTGGCCCGTTCCAGAATGTCTTGCTTTTCGGCCTCCCAGTCTATGTGGTCGGGATTTGCCGTTACATTACTTTCATCGCCTTTTACTAAGCTTCCCATCACCGATGGTAAAAGGGAAGCGGCGGAAAACATGTCCTTTAATGAATGCTTGTTGAGCAGTTGAGATAATTTGGGCTTCATGTCAATAGAAATATAGGTTTGCGATGCAAAGATACAAAATAGCATTGAAAAAGGCAAGAGTCTTCCTGCCTTTTTGTTTGAAAAGAATGTGCAGCCCTATCGTGTCGTCAGGCTCAGTGTTCCTGTCTTCAGACCGTCGGCCGTGCAAGAGAGCGTGAGCGTTGAGGGGGTGTGGGCGCTCTGGATGATGACCTGCGCCAGACCGTTGAAGGCGGGGATGCTGAATTCGTGGCAGTCCAGGCTCGCGGGATGGTCCATGCCGAGGTAGGAGGGGTCGCCATTGCCTACGCCGAGGATGCGCCCTGGGCCGTCCAGACGGAAGGAGAGGGTGGGGCAGGCATCGGGGACGATGCGGCCTTTGGCGTCCTGCACCTCGATGGTGACGACGGCCACGTCCTGTCCGTCGGCATTGATGACGTTGCGGTCGGCGCGTGCCACAATCCTGGCGGCGGGCTTCGTGGTCTCCATGGTCTGCGTCATGACGCGGCGGCCGTTCTTGTAGCCTGTGGCCACCACCTTTCCGGGCTTGTACACGGCTTTCCATCTGAGGTGACCATTGCGCGGCATCGGCTGTCGGCCCAGGCTTCGCCCGTTCACCGAGAGTTCCACTTCGTCGCAGTTGCTGTAGGCCCATAGCTCTATCTCCTCGCCCTCATGACCCTGCAGGTTCCAGTGGGGGAAGACGTGGAGCGTGGGCTCGTCTGTCCACCACGACTTCAGGTACCAAGCCTCGTCTTTCGGGAATCCGCAGTAGTCCAGTATGCCGAACTCCGAGTCGTGGGCGGGGTAGGAGAGGGGGTTGGGCTCGCCGCGGTAGTCGAAGCCGGTCCAGAAGAACACGCCCGCTGCCCATGGCCTCTCGGCATAGAAGCGCCATCCGCGCTCAATGCGGTTGAGGGTGCCGTCTGTGTCTGGGCTGAGGTTCAGCGAGGGCATGCGGGACTGGGTGGTGGGTGATGGTTGGTGGGTGGTGGTGGGTGGTGTTGTGAAATAGACGCCGCGCGTGCCGCAGCCTGTGGTTTCCTCGGTGCCCACTATCTTCCACGTGGGGTTCTTCTGCTTGCGGTTGTCCACGTCGTTCTGCATGATGTAGTTGAAACCAACGACATCGAGCCCCTTGATCATCTCCGAACCGCCCGCGTTGGCAATGGTTGAGTGGCGTGTGGGGTCGAGCAGCCGCGTGTGTTCCCTCATGGCGGCGGCGATGCGCGTGCCCTGAATGGTGTTCTCCATGCCCCATTCCTCGTTGCCGTCGCTCCAGAGAATGACGGAGGGGTGGTTGCGGTCGCGGCGTATCATGTTCTCCAGCAGACGCAGGTGCTCGGCGTTGATGCCAGTAAGGCGGTTCTCATCGATGACGAGAATGCCCTCGCGGTCGCAGATGTCGAGCAGTGCGGGCGTCATCGGGTTGTGGGATGAGCGATAGGCGTTGCACCCCAATTGCTTCAGCTGCCTGATGCGCCACGCCATGAGTGCCTCTGGAATGGCGGCGCCCACACCCGCATGGTCCTGATGAATGTTCACGCCTTTCAGCTTCACCGGCCGTCCGTTCAGCAAGAATCCACGTTCGGCGTCGAAGTCGATGTGGCGAATGCCGGTGGTTGTCAGGTAGACGTCTTTCACCTGTCCGTTCACGCTGACCGTGGTCTCCACCTTATATAGATAAGGGTCTGTGGTGCTCCACAAGTGTGGTTTTTTCACCGTGAGCATCTGCTTGCAGCCCTGCGTCTGCTTGGGTTTCATGGTGATGGCTGCCGGGTGCTGGGTGGTGGCTATTGCGTTGCCGTCGGCATCGAGCAGTCGATGCGTAACCTCGCAGGTCTGATTGCTGAGCGAGTGGTTGCTCACCTCGGTCTCTATGTGGAGCAGAGCCTCGCCCGCGTCCCCTTGGGGCGTGATGCTGAGGTCGGCATAGACGAAGGTTCCGAACGGCGCCACGCTCACGTCGGCGGTCTTCATGAGCCATGCGTCGCGATAGATGCCGGCACCCTCGTAGAACCATCCTTCCTCGAGCGTTGCGTCGGCCCGCACGCAGATCAGGTTGTCGCCGCCATAGTTCACGTATTCCGTCACGTCGTACACCTGTGTGGCATAGCCGCTGGGCTCGGTGCCCATGTAGAAGCCGTTGAACCAAACGCGGGCGTTGCGGAAGATGCCGTCGAAGCGCAGGGCGATGTGCTTGCCAAGGTCCTCAGCCGGAATGCTTATCACCTTGCGATACCACCCGACGCTTGTCTCGGGATATTTGTAGCCCACGGTCTTGTAGCCGTGCGAATGGCTTGCCTCACGCGCGTAGGGTAGCGTGGTGACCCAGTCGTGGGGAATCCTCACCTCCTGCCACGCACTGTCGTCGAACTTCTCTGAGTAAGGCCCCTCGTTGTGTATGGAGTTGGCCTTGGTCAGGTAGTTGAAATACTCGGTTCCGCAGCCGAAGTCCTTCTGCGGGTCGGCTGCATGGCCCAGGGCAAACCGCCAGCCATCGCTGAGACGGATGTCCTCGCGCACACTTGTCTGGGCCCATGCCCACGAAACCAGCAACAGCAGAACTGTCGCCAGCACCATTCTTCTCGTCTTCATGATTACGTTATTTTTGCAGTAGTATAAATATCGTATGTTCCCATTGCTCGTTTTTAGAGGTGAGAGGTAAGAGGTGAGAGGTAAGAGGATACCTCTTCCGCTTCAAGACCCTCCAGGACCCACCTCGGCCCTCCCTGTTCATGGAGGGAGTGCAGGGGGGAGAGGTGAGGGAACACCTCTTCCGCTTCTCTTCCAGGCCTTAAACCTTTTCTCTTATCTCTTTCGGACGGAAACGCCGATCCGTCCCTACAATCTTTCACCTCTCTGCTCCCCTCCCTTGGGGAGGGGCCGGGGGTGGGTGTTAACCTTTTCGCATTATCGGTGCAAATATACATATTTTTCCGATGAATCGCGTCAGTCTTTGGAAAAATTTGGAAACAAATTGGTATTTGGAAGAGTTTTTTTGGGACACAAAATCCTGGTAAAATCTTAATCAAAATTAAAAAAAGCGGGGGGGCAAGAACGTAAATCTACATAAATCTGACTTTAATTTTTGTACACAAAATCCTGTTAAAATCTAAATGATTTAATTTTCGCATTCGCTAAACTTCTTGGAGTTCAGGAGTTCAGGAGTTACAGGAGTTCAGACGATTGTGCTGAAGGTTCTCTTTTCGTCAGTTTACAGGGGTTGAAAGTATTGTCTGAACTCCTGTAACTCCTGAACTCCTGAACTCCATCAACTTGCGAAAGTTGAGTAAATGAAAATCAATAATGGGGAGGGGGGACTTATCGTTACTGAAAATCTATGAGAACGAAAACGAGGGGGCTTTTTGCCAAAGGAAAAAGGATTTTATGCACGATAAGTCATACCGCCGCGTTGATTTTTAAAAAGATTTTTGCTGGATTTTGTGTCCTAAACTGACGTTTGCTGACAAGGAAACCGATAAACTCGTTGAACGGAACTAATGGAATCGTTGAACAATTTCAATGGAATCGTTGAACGAAATCAATGGTTTTGTTGAACGAAATCAATGGAATCGTTTCTTGTAATTGGCGGTTTTGCGGCGTGAAAGCAGTTTTTACGGCAAGCAAATCTGATAGTAAAGGATACCTGCGCAGCTATATGAAGGTTTGGAAATTACTTCATAACAGCGTCAGTACCGGAAATTGTTGTGGACAAGAGAACTCTGCTCCTGTTTTCTGGCGAACGGGTTGTGCCAATTAGAGTACGGCTATTTTGCCAATGTTTTTGCGAAGTGACGATGCTTGCCATCCCATTCTGCTAATGAGTGTGGAGAATGTGATTCGGTCGTGTGCTGGCACTTCCAATTGGTAGGTGTCTGTGGCTGAAAGATGGTCAGCCGACAAATCATCGGCATCGTAGTAATAGCCATGAGCAGGAAGCATTTTTTCTGTGAGGGATTCTGGCTGGAGGAGTGTTGTCGCAGTCAGTGTCTCGTGTCTTGTCTCAACGAGATAGAGTCCATTGTCTACTTCTGGGTGCAGATAGGCATCGCGCAGGTCGAGTTGGCCCCCTACGAATGCCATGAGGCGCGGTTCGGAAATCTGGACGCCTATGTATTGGCAGGCCTCGTCAGTATGGTTGAACAATGTGCATAGATAGTTGGTACCCGTGGCATCTTTTGCCGTGAGTATCTGTGGGACATCGTAGAACTCTAAAGTGTCGATTAGTGTAAGCGGTCTCATATCTGCAACATTTTGAGGTTTGACATGTTGAGGTACCATGACTTCCTCTGGTGGACAACCGTCGGGCATCATACAACCCAAACGGGATTGTATCCTTGCGATAGTCTTCTATGTTATATGGTGTCAGCATTGCCTTTAATATCGTAATCGCCTGCAAATATACAAAAAATCCACGAAACATGTTGCATGACTCATGGAAAATGTGAATCATATCTGGGCGTTGGCTCCTATATACATGAAAACAGGAATCCTCTGGGAAGAGGACTCCTGTTGCAAATGGTGGAAAATCTATTGTCCGTTGCCCGGCCTTTGGTCGCTCTGCTTGCAAAGACCTACTGCAACTCCTGAACTTCTGTAACTCGTGTAATTCCTGAATAATCAGTGGTCGCGGAAGTTCCACTTTGAGTTGTCGCTGTGGAAGTCGTATTCGGCCAGTGTGGGGGTGCTGTCGCCAGCGGAATAGAGCACGAGGCGGGTGTTGGGTCCCTGCTGACCGGGCACGGCCTTTGGCATGATGCGGTAGGTGCCGTCGGTGAGCTGCTCGATGCGCCACAGCTGGGCGTCGTCGCCGGTGAAGGAGGGCGTGGTGGTCACTTCCTTGTTGGCCGTTGCGGTGAGCGCGCGGTCGGTGCCGGCGATGGTGATCTTGAAGTAGGGCGCACTCAGGTAGCCGCCTTTGTCATCCAGCGGGGTGATGGTCCAGCGCTGGTGCGGGCGGAACATGTAGTCGCCGATGCGTGTGGGGATGTTGCCCTGCGGCCATGTGCCTATCACCTCTTCGAGCGTCTGGTTGGCGATGGGCTTGGCGGGCTGCTGCATCTGCTCGCGGTTGAACCATCCCTGACGTTCCTGCTGCATGCGCACGAAGTCGACGGCCAGTTCGAGCGAGTAGCCGCGACGTTCGGACTCTATCTCGAAAGTGCCTCCCTTGAATCGCTCTCCGGCCACGGGCCATCCGTTGCGCCAGAGCAGCGGGCGTATGCCGAGCACGGAGCGTCCGCTGCGCTCGAAGTCGGCCTCATAGTGGCACGACATGATTTCCACGCCTTCGTCGATGATGGTTCGTCCGAAGTGGCCGGGGCCACACACGCGGTCGCCAGCTGCAATCACCATCTTGCCGCCGCCGTGGAACATGTCGCGGCCTACGTTGTCGACGTAGGGCCCGGTCACGCTGCGCGAGCGACCGCACACGATGTTGTAGGTGGAGTTGACGCCGTCGCAGCAGGTGCCATGCGTTCCGAGCAGATAGTACCAGCCGTCGCGGTAGATGAGGTCGGTGGCCTCGCAGTCGATGGCGATGTCGAGTTCCTTGTTGCCTTTCACGCGTTCACCCGTGTTGGGGTCGAGCTCGATGAGGCGTATGGTTCCGAAGTAGGTGCCGTAGCTGGCCCACAGACGGCCCGTGGTGGGGTCGAGGAGCAGTCCCGGGTCGATGGCGTCCTGGTCTTCCATGCCGTCGGAATAGCACACCTCAATGGGCTCGCTGTATTTGAAGAGCGGTGATTTGGGGTCGAGGGTCTTGTTCCACATGGTGAGGATGCGGCCATTGTGGCCACCGCCGAGTCCGCCGCCCGTGGCGCCGTAGATGACCAGATAGCGGTCGCCGATCTTCAGTACGTCGGGGGCAGCGCCGCCGCCCGGGCGCTCGGCTCCGCCGTGCCAGCTCCAGCCGTCGTCGGAAATGAGTCCGCCGCCGCCGGTGCCGAAGGTGTAGTACTTGCCGTCGCACTCGGCCAGCGTCGACGGGTCGTGGATGTAGGGCTCGCCCGTCTGCGCCACTGCGTGGCTAAAGAATAATGAACAAATAATAAATATAAAAGAACGGGGCGACAGTGTGCGCCTATATGAAATATACTTATGCATGGTGTGTGATGTTTTTAGGTTACTTCTATAAATTGCTTGCATTTATCTTTCCAATTCAAGAC
>OCTW011452995.1_pt1 | contig 14052 bp, 18 predicted proteins | sample 1539671 | NCBI WGS metagenome assembly OCTW01 (sample SAMN02144230, study PRJEB22623) | gut metagenome | biome: sheep rumen | host: Ovis aries | place: New Zealand | reverse complement strand
GGATTTGTTCCCTGTCTTTTTTTATTGCTCATAACGATCCGGGATAGAATCACACCATAGCAGTATGATCATGTAGCACCAGGTAACACACTTGTAATTATATGGAAGCTCTCAGACTCGATATGAGACGTTTTATTCTATGCAGTCAATACTTTATACCGCCATGTATATAAACTCACGCTACATGGACATTCAGAGCCTTGCAGCGATATCCCTGATAGATATCATGCCTATAATAACAGCTTGCAGGCTTGTTTGATGTTGCTTGCAAGCTGTCAAGGACAAACACTTGACAGGGATTGATTGTAAACCTGATGTTTGGAATGTAAACCTCTGGATTAAACACTTGTTTAATTGTTTACCTGATGCACGATCGTATCATTGCCTTGCCCGACTAACCGCTTCAAGCGATGCAATTCTGTATCACTTGTGCTGTCCTGGTAACGATCTTGCTACTATATTGTTCCCCTGCAGCTGCTTCGATGCCGTGAAACATTGCTTTTGACCGTGAAACCGTTGGAATCACTGGGTTTGTCAATATCTACCACTATTCCGATAATCACGATTATGGGAAGTGTTGCCCCCGGGGGGTGCATGGAATCGCAACAGGATCTGTAGACGCCCCTACACCCCTCTTCGACTTGGGAATCCGTCAATTTTCGTTCGGTTAAACAAGGTGAACTTCTTCGACTTGCGAATCCGTCAATTTTTACTCGGTTAAACGTGGTGAACCTCGCAGCCACCATGCAACGAAGTCCGAGCAAGGTTGACGATCCAGTAACACTGACCCTCATATAAGCCGTGAGCGGAGCGAACCAAGCACCGCAGGTGGCATCGGTTCTGCAATCAGGCGTATTCACTTCGGATAAAGGTGGATGTAAGCGATATTGCGGTAGAATGGCGACCTCTGTTTGGATAGACGTATCCCCCTTGTCGGCGAGGAAAAAGCGAAAAAAGAAGGCTTTAACCCCGGTTGCGTGACTGTAAACGTGCCTCAATCTGCCCTTGGCATCACGCATCCCAGATCGTCCATGGCAGGGTGGTCAATCCTGCCGCCTGACCTTTTTTACAGTAGGTCACAAACTCTGCCCGATGTTGTCTGAACTGTTCGGTCTACGCAGCTATACGATCACTGCGACTCGTCAACAGGCTCTTTTTAGATTAACGAGGAGAAGAGTAAACATCCTCAATGTGCGTACCAGTATGAAGTTGTCTCAGGAAGAACCTGAGCGTATATTATGTCCACCTCTTAGGAGAGGTTTCCTGTTTACGGCTTACATTATACTCAAATTTTTCCAAAAGCCAAGAACAATAAGATAAAAAGTGGATATTTTTAATCCATTTAGAAGACTATAGACGTTTTGCACATAAAAACGCTGATTTGGCTGTCAAAATGTCAATAGGGGTGGGGTCTTCCAAAGCCCCCTGGTTAAAAGCTGCCCAAAATCTGGTTTTGCAGAAAAAATGCACGGATTTTCGTTTTTCATGTCGTATTTTGAGATTTTTTCTCGTTTAGAAGGCGAAAATGTCAATAAAAAAGGAAAAAGACCGCTCAGATCGGAGGAAGTTTGCGGTCTTTTCCATTTAGATGAGAAGCATTACATGAGAGATGAGTATGTAATGAACGAAGGAGAGAAATCGCATATGGGCAACACGATTGCTCACGGTGATTGTAGCAGAATTTTCCTCTTTTGCAAGGATTTTCTTAATTTTTTCCAACTTTTTTCCAGTAAATACTTTACAAATGGTTCATTTTATGTATACTGCAAGTCGTAGAGATGGATTGTATACGATTTTAAGATTGTATACAATCGAGGAGATGAGATGGGCAGAAAAGAAGAGAACGATTTAATTCCATATCTGGCACTGAAGCCACTTGAGATAAACAAGAACGCATGGAAGGTCATCGTAGAAGCATGGGAAAACGGACTCTCTAACAGAGAAGCATCTCTGAGAGCGTCAAGAGACTCAGGCTGCTATGTGACCGAGACACAGCTTAACGAGATCATTGCGTCTTCCGAGGAAGTTGCGTCACTCAGGGAGTTCCTGATGGCTGACCTTGTATCAGAAGCGAAACTGAACATCGCTAATGACATCCGCAAAGGGTCTGTGTCCACCGCCAAGTGGTACTTGGAGCGTAAACGTCCTGAAGAGTTTTCGTCTAAGGCTGCGATTGCCTTTGAAGGGTCGATGGTGGCAACGTCCATGGAAGACAAGAAGAAGGAACTTGAGGACTTCATGGCTCAGTTTGAAGTGGTAGATGACGAGGAAGAGAGTCTGCTCCCCGAAGGGTTAGGTGATAAGAGTGGCAAGAAATAAATACTCTAAGGAACTTGATGCCCTGTTCGCACAGCAGACCTATGACCTTAAACCGTGGATCATCGGCAAACAGCCTGCCCACTTCAAGAGACTCAATGTGGACGAGAAAGAAGCCATGCGTCTCGCCAAGTTAGGTGCTACCACGATGGCAGCTGCCTATGGAGTGAAGTTGTTCTTCTGTCAGGCAATGATAGCCGGGGCGATCCTTGACCCCAAGTATAACGAAATCGTTATCGCTACTTGCAGTCAGTACGGCAAGTCGTGGCTCATGGGTCACCTTGCCTTATACAGAGCATATCTCGGCGGTAAGCAGTATATCGCAGGTGCAGCTGCAAATGTGACGCAGATCATCATGCAGAACACGCTGATATCGACACAGGAAGCAGCTCCTGAGATAAAGAAGGCTCTGCTTGCAAAGGCATCAGAACTTGACAGGCTGACCACTTCAGTTTCAAAGCAGAAACTTGCCTTTAAGAATGGTGGATTCGTAGAAGCGATCACTCTTGGTGATATCTACTCTGACAACCTGACCGCTAACAGGGCGGTTGGTAGAGGTGGAGACTTCTTTGTAGATGAAGCAGCCCTTGTATCAGAGGACACCTTCGCTGAGATGGGTCGAAGAGAGTTCGCCAAGATAGATGGAACGAAGTATAAGTCCATCCTTATCAGCAATCCGCACAAACCGGGTGTCTTCTACGACAAACTGACAGACGAAAATCCACCCGAAGACACGTTCATCCTTTGGATGGATGCTCTGACCGCCGTAGAAGAGGAGCGATTCGTAAAGGAAATCGTATATAACTCTGATTTTGCTCAGAACAAGTCAACGATGAGAAGATACCTTCTCTGCGTACTGGATATTGACGGCGGTGGGATGTTCTCGACACCGAAAGTGGTTGACGATGACCTTGACGGAGACTATATCCAGCGATTTGTTGGCGTGGACGCAGCATATAAGGGAAAGGACAACATAGAAGTAGCAATTACCGCTGTCGGCAACGGAAAGATACGAACCGAGAAGGTAATCGAGATACATAAACCGAAAGAGTGGATCGATGGAGTCACCACAAAGGACATTGTCAAGCAGATCGCAAGAATCTGCTTCATGTATGACGCATCCTTTGTCTGTGTGGACGTTGGATGGGGTGTATGGCTCGTTGAGGGGCTTCTGAACATGGGTCTTAACGTCCGTGGAGTCAACTTCGCAGAAGCACCTTCTAAGGAGAGAGCCAAATCGAACCACTACGCAGCGAAAGAAGCAACGAACAAAAGGGCAGAGATGCACCTTGACCTTCAGACCTTCATAGATGATGACATTTATGAGATCACTGAAGAAGCATATCAGCCCATAAAAGATACATTACCATACGTCACCGCCGAAAGACGGAGCAACGGCAAGATAGAAATCTGCCCGAAAGACCACATCAAGGCTATTATCGGTCATTCGCCTGATGCCTTCGATGCCATCCTGTTATCAGTACAGGCTTGCGTGAGATTTCTCGGTGACGTTGTATATGCGATTCCGTAGGAGAAACCATGAAACGAGACTATACGGAAAAAGAATACGACATTTCAAACGAAACAGAGCGAATGTTTGAGGATATGCTTCGCCAATGGGCAGAGTGTAACGAGGTCTGTGACGTTGCCACACCGAGGAAAAGGAAAAAGGAAGGTCTTGAGAAGGCTGACCGATACATGAAGATTCTCCCCGGTGCGGAATACGTTCTGACCCAGACATTGAACTACATATTCTCTAACGGCATCACCACTGGCTCTATCAATCAGGACATTGTGCTTGAAGAGTTCTTATACCGAAAGAATGAGAAGGGCAATACCAACCTGTCGGAACTGAGAAACATTGTCGGCATGGCGATCACTCACGGCTGTTCGGGTATGCGTTGGTATAAGGGCAGCATCTATCAGTACAAGTGGGGTACATTCCGGGTCATCACCTATACGCAGGACGGCATCGAGCAGATTCTCGGCTATGTGGTGGCAAACGATGGTGGCAGAGTGCCGTTCATCGAGTTCAAGTGGGATGAATACCATGATTACGCTGATTTCCTGAGAGAACTGGAAGAAGCCGACCTGATGCTCTTATCAGAGAAGGAGTTCATGGTCATCAGAAACGACACTTCTTCATGGTATGGGTCTTCCCCACTATTAGCAGATGAGGAAAGACTCGACCTTCTTGTAGCGGTATATGAACGTCTGAATTATGACATTCGCTATGACGGACCTGGTCGAATCATCATCAGACCGAAAGACGGCTATGTGCAGGGAGATACGAATGAGATCTCATCCACATCCGTCATGGAAGGTGCGTTACAGGGTGCGGAGAAGAGGATAGAGAACATCAAAGGCGAGGTCGCAAGGGTAGCAAGGCAGCTGAAGGATTCTTCTTCTGATTCTGTCATCGTCCTGTCCAACGCTTTTGATGACAAGATCGTCCACCTTGAACGAGTCACAAAGGCTACCGAGTTCTTTGAATGGATTCGTGATGAGGGAATGATACTGGCACAGGACTTCGGTATGTCACCATCCCTGATGGAACTTGGTGATGTCAGCGGTAACGTCTCCATGAGGTCAATACTGGACACCGCCATGCTGAACACCATCGTGCCACTTCGTGAAAGATACGCCACACAGTTCAGTTCGTTCTTATCAGAACTGTTAGGTGTGGACAAACTGTACTTCAACCTCTATGAGATGCAACAGCAGGAGGACGAGAACACGATGCGAGGCAAAGTTACCAACATGATGTCTCTGCTCAACAGCATGGAAGATGAAAACGGCAACACAAGGGCATCGGCACTCAGGCTATTCGAGGACTTTGCAGAAATGCTGTCCCAGAATATACACAACGAAAATGCTCAATTAGAAGAACTGAAGGTAGGGAAAAAACATGACAACGAAAAAATCCAAAATGCTTGAAATGCTTGAAGAAGAGCAGGAAATCCGTGAGAACAGAATCATCGCTGAGAAGGAAGGTCAGGTCTATGTGGACTTCCATGACGCTGCGGTGCTGAACAGTGCCAATGCCTATGATCCATCAGGAACTGGTGCAAGGACATACAACCCTGACGGCTCACTGGCATCCACAGGTAAGACAGTACACGCTCTGAATCCTGACTACTACTTCCTGAACAGATACAGAGTCAGACAGTATGGTCAGAAAAAGAAGATGTTTGTGGTATCGGGTCATACTCCTGATGGATTCCGTTGTATCAGAGAACAGCAGAGCGGTTCTGTATTCATCAAGTCTATTCCTTGTGCTGTCATTTCAAGAAACAGCGATACGAAGGAACTGGAACTTGAGAAGATGACCACGATTAGTGATACAGAGTTCATCTCTGATTTTACTAATACACTCGATAACAAAACGATGGCTGAAATTCTGCCACTTATCGTAGAACATGGTACAGATATGACAGCCGACTCTATGCCTATTTAACAGAGAAAGGAAGATTAAAATGGCAACAAAGTACAAGAAAAATCTGCTGACGCTGACCATTAAGACGGTTGGTGGCACAACTGTAACTGCAACTGACACGGTCGATGACCCGGCAGCTTCGGATGCTCGGTCTCAGTTCCAGTCCTTTACTACTATGGTAGTTCGTGGAGAGAACAAGAAGACCTACATTCCGTTCCATGCCGTTGACACCATCGAGGTCACATCCGCACAGAGTGAAGAGATCACAAGACCTGACCCTATCTGCCCGGAAGAGTAAGACAAGGGGGTGCTGAAGCGTGAAAGTAATGCACTTTAACTCACAGGCTGAACGGCTGAAGTTCCTCAAAGGGGAATTTGAAGAGATCAAACCTGTGAAGTCAGAGCCAAAGAAGGCTAAGAAAACGGCGAAAGGAAAGAAGGATGAAGTACAGGCTGAATAAAGCAGAAAAAGTACCCATCACTATCTACAATGTAGCCAAAACAAAGATGATCGCAGGAAGACCGGTCATCACCTATTCAAACTACATCCGTCTTGCCCCGAAGGAGGAATATGAGACGGATGATGAGGCGATGATTGAGTTTTTCAGAACTTACAAACGCAAGGTTCGGTACAATTCTGAACTGGAAGAAACCTTAAAGGATAATGACGTTCCGTATGAGACAGAACTGTGCCGTTCCTGCGGTGGTAAGGTGAAGAAAATATCCTATCAGGTAGTAGAGGTGTATGATGAGTAATTTGATTGAGGAAAGGGATGAACGCACCCGAAAGCGTAAGAAGAACAAACGCAGAATGGATGCCCTTATCGGTCTTTCCTATCATGATGAAGAAAAACAGGCTATGAGCCTGTCCACTCATACCATCAAGCGAGATGAACTGTTCTGCGAAGAACAGGAAGAAGAACTGTCTGTTGAAGAAGTCGCAGAGGAACAGGTTGAAGAACTGAAGGATAAGAAGATTCGTCTGCTTGACGAGGGATATTTCGACCAGGGGTTCGTCATCAAGAAGGGAACAATCGAGAAGTTCCTGAATGGGCAGAATGAGAAACTGCGTTCTGTCGAAATGGACGAGGATGGAAACTGGAGACACGGCGATATCATGAACCTGACAGATGACTTCGTAGGTACTGTCAACTTGGGTCACATGGATTTCGCCACTTTCCCGTTTATCATCGGTGAATGGAGAAAGGAAGACCTGTCTCTTACAGATATTGGAAATGACAGAGTCGGTCTTGATGTGAAACTGCATTTGGACAAAGACAGCATCTTCGTAAAGGAACTGAAGAGACAGCCGTATGATATCGGCATTTCATCCGAGTTCTATTATTCCATCAATGATGATGACACAAGGGAACTGACGGAACTTCTTGGTTACTATACGCCTGTCATAGACGAGATATATATCTTTGCTTATGGACTTGTGGGTGAGTGCGGTAACGTCAATTCAAGTGGTCTTGAGTTAAAAGGAGAACCCAACATGGATGATAAAGAAAGAATGGCTCTAAACGCCACAGAAGAGCCTGAAACAGTACCTGAGGAGACCGAAGAACTGGTAGCCGAAGAAACTGTAGAAGAACAGGTCGAAGAACTGGCAGAGGAAAACGAAGAGGAAATCATCGAGGAATCTGCCGAGACCGAAGAAGAAGTAATGGAAGAATCAGCCGAAGAAACCGCAGAAGAATCTGCTGACGAAGGTGAAGAAACTGACATCGAAGAAGCCGAAGAGTCCTTCAGTGATGAAGAAGTCAGTGATGAAGCCGAGGAAGACGAACTGTCTGAGGTACTGTCGGTTGTTAATGAACTGCGTGAGCAGATCGCTACGCTTTCTGAGCAGGTCGAGAGCCTGACAGAAGCAAACGCTGAACTGAAGAAGTCCAACAGACGGCTTCAGGGCAAACTGAAAGACGAGAAGGCTAAGAAAGAAGCCTTTATCAAGAATGCAAAGGGCATTTCCGTCAAGTTGGGAATCAACGAGGAAAAGCCTGTCAGGAAGAATATCGCTGACGAGCATTTTGCTCTTGGCGATGGAATAGGAGACTAAGAATATGCCTAATATGTTCGCAAATATGGACAGAATGGCTCTTGAAGCAAGAGCGGTAGATTCAAGAGAACTGATGAAACTGTCCACAAACTTCGTAGACATCATTTCCGATTGCGAAGGACTTGATGATTTTACAGTAAGAAACGCTCTTCAGGACTATTATCCGCTGGTCACATGGCTTCTGAACACATCTTTCGCAAAACTGATGAGAGCAAGAAGCACTGACCCTCAGAAGTTCCATCACTCCGCTGAAGAGGGAGTCGATTGGGAAATGGACGTACCGGGTTCTGTTTGGACACTTGAACCTGCTAACAACGGCGAGGATTGCTGTTGGACAATGCCTGACTTCGCCAAGTGTTCCGACACAGTTCCTCTCATGATGCTGTGTCTGAAGGATTGTGACAAAATCTTCGACAAGATGGTCATGGAGAGACTCAGAATCAACGACAGAACTGACCTTGCAGGAATCGCAAGAAGCGGTGAGACAGTAGAACAGGTCAATGACCGTCTGAGAATCATGTGGTTCGCATTCTACCTTGCTCATACCGCTATCATGGGTACATCCACTACCAGTGACAACATCGTGAAGCCCTTCCACGGCTTGCTTGAGATCATGCGTGACGATGCGGTCATCAGCATGAGTGGTGCTAACCCTCTGGCTGCGTTTGAGTCTATGGGATGCAGACTTGACGTTCTTGGTGGAATGTCAGGATTCGTATTCGCCTGCAATCCGCTGATCTATGGTTCTCTCGACAGAATGATCGTTCCTGACGAGAGAGGAAACCTGCCGAGTGGATGGACAAGAGGTGCTGACGGTCTGAGATACAAGGGCGTTCCGTTCATTCAGGACAAACTGATTCCTGTTGACATGGAAAACGCTACTGGTGACATCTGGGTACTGTCCGGTGATGCTGTTGGTCTGTTCTTCGGATACAACCTGAACGCTCCGTACATCATCAAGGATGACTTCACGGAAGAGACCAAGGCTAACGGCTGTGCTACTCTGTGTACTTATCTGTACAACTTCGGTACAGTAGCTGCCAACAACGCTAACCGTCTGATGGTCATCTCAGGTGTACCTGTATCCAGTGCTTGCACTCAGATTGCTGACCTTGCAGCACTGATTAATCCGACTACACTTATCCCTGCTGCTTAAGAGGTAAGAAATGACTACGATTAAGGAACAGTTAGAAGAATACTGTGACTGTCTCGAAGTGAAGGAGACTGACGTAAACGAACTGATAAACCTCATTTCCGTCTACACCTGTTGGACGGATGAGCAATCCATCAAGATGGGGCGTTGTGACAACTTCCTCACTGGTGAGAGAACAGAGGTCATCGACATTCCTGATTGTGCCTGCGAATGTGACGTTTATGAGTTTGAACCACGTTATCAGCCCTTTGACCCTGACTCCTTCACTTTCACCTTAATCGAACAGGATGGAATCAATGAGACAGCCACAGAAATCACAGAGTTTGCATATAGCATGGTGGACGGTGTGTTCAGAATCAAACTGCCACTCCCCGAATGCGGATGCAAGTCACCGTGTGGCTGTGAAGAAAACTACAAACTGCTTGTGACCTACGTTGCAGGATATGACCAGATCCCTGATTGTCTGCTCCCGGTATTCTGTGAAGCATTGCAGTGGATTAAGGTCAAGAATACCTGCGATTGTAACGAATGTGAACCATGTAAGTTAGACCCCGAAGTATTGGGCGAAATCGACTACACCACCCTTACTGGAAGATTGCAGGACTACTTCCTGAACGTCCTGACGGTGCAGTATGCAAAGCAGATACGCTTCATGGGAGTATGCAGACCAGTAAATGATTTATGGGGGGTAGTTGTATGAAACTGAAGTTCAACGGTGTGCTTGAAACAAAATCGGGTGGCTGTGTGCCATGCGGAGCGAGAAGAACATCCAAACAGACGATGGTGACTTCCAAGATGTATATCCTTCCGTCAGGTGCTACCAAGACGTTCCGTGTAGGAAAGGAAGAGGAAGTATCAGCAGAAGATGGAGAGTTCCTTCTGAGTTACAAGTACACCGACAAGGACGGAAATATCCGTGGTGTGTTTGAAGAGGTTTAATCATGGGCGTATGCACCGAGACTCTGCGTAAATGCTGTGGACTCACCATAGAGGAAACAGCAAGCACCATAGAAGGTGAAATGAAAGGCATCGTAGGCGGTCACACACGTTCAGGAAAGGCTCTCGCAGCGATCCACATAGAGGATATGGGAGAGTTCAAGAAGTTCGTGGGTGGTACTGGCGGTGAGGGAACACTGCATCTGTTCTTCTTAAATGACGGAAATGGTGGGAAGATGATTCGACCCATACATAACCGCTCACCGAGAAACCCGAAGCATCCTGCAATGCTGAAGTTCACCGATGGTTCATTCCACCGACAGGCAAGACCATACAAAGGCATTCACTTCGTAGAAGAAATCGCAAGCAGACATGGAGGATAAACATGGCTAAAGAAGAAAAGGTCGAAAAGACCGTAGAAAAGGACTTGACCGAGGATTTCATCGCAAGAAAACTCAAGGCGATCAATGAGATGGCAAGCCCGGCAAAGAAGAGAACACTTTCGACAAAGGTTTTATCTAACAGAAAGTAGGTACGAAACATGACAAGATGTAAGAATGACCTTCTCATCACGAAGATCGGTGTGGAAAAACTTCAGAAGACTACTGAGGTAGACTTCACTGTCCATCACTATCTGCCTGATTGCAGAAGGATTATGGCGAACAAGTACCTCACAGGTTCAGGCACATTCAATCGTTATCAGATTCCTGCCAACCAGTTTGAGTGCGTTCGTAACGGCTGTGTAAACAGCGGTACTCTGTACAATCAGGGTGCGGAAACTGTGTATAAAGCCAAATATGATGCTGTTGAGTTCGCAGCAGGTGTCCTGACCTTCTACACAAGAGGTTCTAAGGGTACTGCTACCGTGAAGATTTCCGATACACAGAACTTCACCAATGCGGACTCCTACACAGTAGACCTGTCCAAGATTCAGACAGCTTCTGACGGCTACAAGGCTGTCGTGGTAGACCTGTCCAAGACTCCTGAATCCAAGACAGGCAATGGTTGGACTCCTTCTCACGTTGGAGCGTTCATCTCCATCACTATCGCAAAGGCTACTGGCGATACGGATGCTGAAATCGGTATCTCTTCACTGGCTATCTTCGATAGTCTGGAAGACTTTGAGACCACAGCTGCGGTCAGAATCGGTTGCCTTTCCACCGTAGGTGGCAGCTTCGACTTCGATATCGTAGAAGCCACCTGTCATGGAAATCAGGGAATTGACGATGAAGCAATCGACTCTTTTGAGAAGACCATCACAGGTAAAGCACTGACACCTAACTGGCAGCTGCTGAATCCTCTGTGGGGCAAGGGCGATGCTACCGAAGCATGGGATACCAACACTGTTGAGAAGACAGTAGAAGCAGGTACTGGCGATGCTGAAAACTATGGTGTTGTCGTTCTGCCTGACAAGTTCACCGAGGAGTGCGGATTCATCAACGTGGCGAGAGCAGACGAGTGTAACAAGTCTGACGCTCACCTGATCGAACTGATTATTCCTTCACTGGTGGACATTGACGAGAAGCACTTCATCGTCATCGATAACGAAGACGGCTCTGCGACCATCTACCTGAACAAGGCTCTTGTTGGTCAGAAGGTACTCATCGCATATCCGCAGGCTGTCGAGGTAGAGGAATATGAACTTGATGCTGACAACGTCAGATACGCAAGAGTCAGAATGTCCTATACAAGAACGTGGACAGACGGCGAGAAGTACAGATACGTCTACGATAACGTACTGATTACTTCCTTCCCGGATGAGATTTCCGATGAGGAAACCGAGTTTGAGTTCACGGTCACCATTCAGAAAGACGATACTGGTAAGTTCGGAAGAGCATACCGCATCATCGGCTAATGACAGGGAAAAACGAGGGGGATTGAGAAATCACTCCCCCTCAACAGGAGAAAAAACATGAAGACAGAATTATCCTTTGAGGAATACAAGAAGATGAAAGAAGCGATGGACAACGCTGAAAACAGTGACCGTCCATACGCTGTCGTGGAAGATGACCAGATCCATGTAGTCGGTGATGTGAACGATACGGAGAAAATCACCCATGATTACACCATCCAGTTTGCATACCCGAATAACGAATCATGGAGAGAATACGCAAGCAAGTGGAAGAAAATCGGTGAGTCGAAGAACTACTACGGCGTAGAGAAGGAGTTCAAGGATATCTTTATCCCACCGATGATTCAGACACAGGCACTGTCCACTTTCGCTGAACTGTATTCCTTCTTTTATAAAGTCACCGAAGACGGTTCGGTGAAAGCACTCACATTGGACGAAGCGAGGGTCGCTCTCAGAGACCTGAATCAGGAAATGACAGAAGCCATGTGCCATGCTGTTGCTTCGATTCTTGGCATCGAGAGAGAGGAAGAAAAGTTCATGCTCCCCTTCCCATCGGTCATCAGAACATTTATCAGAATGTGTGATGACTTCCCCGAACTTATCAATGGTGTGGATTTTTTTACAGAGCAGTTGCCAGGGGAAAAGGAAAACGAGTAAAGAAGAAAACTGGCAACGATACGAAATATGACCCGAAGTTTGAAATGTATCAGAGTATGGCTTTTTATCTTGGTAAACTTCTGAACCTGCGTCCGAGAACCATACTTGAGACATGGTGTGTTCCTGAACTGATCGTGACGTATGGGAATTATGCGAACGAAGCAGCACGAAAGAACTTTGAGGAATGGAAGAGTTTGGACGCAAAACAGAGAGCCAAATACCCAAGACCGCCTGAGTATGCGGTTTACTTTAGGGGGGTAATCGACACAGATGGCAACTGATAGAGTAGGAATTTACATAGACCTGATGGGCTACGATGAAGCGATGGCACAGATGGAAGCCCTTGACAAGGAGTTAAGGGGCTTCGGTAAATGGAAAGCCAAAGCGAGAGTCGAAGCCGAAGTTGAAAAACTTGAGTTCAACAAGAGAGCCTTAAAAGCCAACAAGGTCAAACTGCAAGCCGACATGAGCGATATTGAAAAGCAACTCAAGAGAGCAAAACGGCTTTTGGCATCGCTTGAAGGGCAGAGACCTTTATACAAAAAAGGTTCTCCTGCCATGCACAGACTTGAAACAGAAATCAAAAGAATCAAGTCCGAAATCGCAGACCTTAACGGACAGAAAATCCGTGTTCAAACGGAACTTGGGCAGACACAGAGAGAAATCAATGAAACGATATCCATGCTTGAACGGCTCAAGGCAGCTTTGCGTGGCTTCAAAGGTATGACTATCCCGCAGGTCTTCAAAAAGATTTCTGCCAATGCCTCCCACTTAGGTGGTGCGTTGCAATCCGCAGGTAACGCTCTGACAAGGCTGAATCAGCCCATGAGGATGCTGACTTCGGGTGCTTTGCTTGGTGCAGGTTTTGGTGCTATGCAAAAAGTCACCGAAGGTCTTGAATCAGGCTTTGCGAGACATGACATCATGAGGAAATACCCACGAATCATGGAACGCATGGGCTTTTCCTCAGAGGTCGCACAGAAAAACATCGAGAAACTTGATAGTGCTGTACAGGGTCTGCCTACTGGTCTTGACGAGATCGTTGACGTTGCTCAGAGATACACCCTGACGCTTGGAGATATCAATAAGGGTACTGACCTTGCTATCGCAGCCAACAACGCTTTCCTTGCTTCTATGGCTACGGATACACAGAAGTATCAGGGCATGATGCAGTTGCAAGACCTGTTGAACGGTAAGAAACTCAGGAATACAGAGTGGAATTCGCTCATCGACTCCATGAGTGCAGGTATAAACGAAATCGGCAAGGAACTTGGCTATTCTGGTGATGAGATGGACAAGTTCAGACAGGACTTGTTAGCAAACAAAATCACCCCCGATGAGTTTCTTGGTGCTTTGATGAAGGTTGGTACTGGCAAAGGTAGCCTTGCTCAACTTGCGTCCGAATCCATGGATACATGGGAGGCTTTCTCGTCACGAATCAACTCTGCGTTTTCAAGAATGACCAATGGTATCTTGAACACTTCGGATGAGATGGTAAACACTCTGACGCATGGTAAGTTCAAGAGTCTGAATTCCTTCCTTGACGATAAGGTAATCAAAGGAATCGACAAACTGTCAGAATCAGCACAGAACTGGATTAAAGAACACCCTGATGAAATCGTAGACTTCTTCAAGAGCCTGAA
>OCTW011518912.1_pt1 | contig 14053 bp, 14 predicted proteins | sample 1539671 | NCBI WGS metagenome assembly OCTW01 (sample SAMN02144230, study PRJEB22623) | gut metagenome | biome: sheep rumen | host: Ovis aries | place: New Zealand | reverse complement strand
AAAGGGTACTCTGATCATCAGAGTACCCTTTAAAAATCATATTAAATCCACTTTGAACGAAGCAGTATTGCAAGAACAAAATAAAGCACAGCGAGGAATACAGTAACCTTCTTGATGACAGCATCCTTCGAACGTCCTTTGTTCTTAGCCCAGTAGGAATCAGCCGATCCGGTAAGTGTACCTGAAAGACCGCTGTCTTTTCCCTCCTGCATTAATATAATTATTGTAAGTACTACTGAAAGCACCAAAAATGCAATTATAACTATTGTCTTGACCACGATTCTTCCTCCAAAAAAAGTTAATCCTATCGCGAACACGCAAAAATGATAATATCATATATATGCATGATAATCAATACCTATTTTAATTTTTTTGATCAATCATAAGATGCTGGTTTTATTACCTACAACAAGCCCCAATAGTACTTTAAAAGAACCACCGGGATCAACCGGTGGTTCCGATAAGATATCATATCTTATTTTTCTTTAAGAAGATCTCTGATCTCTGTAAGAAGCTTCTCTTCAGCAGATGGTTCTACAGGAGCTGCCTCCTCTTCCTTCTTCTTACCAACTGACATAAGCTTATTAACAGCCTTCATCATCAGGAAGATACAGAATGCCATTATTATGAAATTAATAACAGCTGTTACGAAGTGCCCCCAGTTGAGATACTGACCGGTATCACCAAGCTTGATAGTTCCACCGATCTCTCCTCCGCCGATACATGCGATAAGAGGATTGATGAAATCATCAGTAAATGCAGTAACGATCGATCCGAAAGCTGCACCGATGATAACACCGATTGCAAGATCCATAACATTTCCCTTAAGGGCGAATTCCTTGAATTCCTTTATGAACTTCTTCATACCTTTAGCCTCCTTGTTTTTCGTACTACGGTACGCCGGCTCAAAACCATGAAACAGCGTGCCAAAAAAGTATATATAAACTATACTTCATTCTTAGTAAGCTGACCCACTACTTCCGACTCGATCATATCCTCACGGATAAAGGTGATAAGATCATCTTCATTGATCTCTGCGTCATCACATATACGGGTTGCCTGTCTGTCTACGCAGCGTTCGAAATAGTTACGAACGAGACGGGCATTTGCGAAGTTATCTGTTTTCTCGGTTGCAAGACCTCTAAGATATGTCTCCGCAATGAAAGCAGCATTGTCTGTAAGTCTGTAATCATTTTCCTTACACATAAGCTTGAAGATTTCCATAAGCTCAGAGCTTGTGTAATCACAGAAATAAATATATTTGTTAAAACGTGAACGAAGACCCGGGTTTGATTCGATGAACTCATGCATCCTGTCAGTATATCCTGCAACGATAACGATGAGATCATCACGATCATCCTCCATACGTTTCAGAAGCGTATCAACAGCCTCCTGTCCGTAGTCTCCTACATCTTTATAGCTTGTAAGAGTATATGCCTCATCAATGAAGAGTATTCCGCCGACAGCCTTATCAATAACAGCCGTTGTCTTGATTGCTGTACCACCCGGAGAGTGGTCAACGAGACCTGAACGGTCAACCTCGACGAACTGTCCACGACTGACAACTCCGAGCTGCTTATAGATTCTTGCTATAAGACGTGCAACTGTTGTCTTACCTGTACCGGGATTACCCGTAAATACAAGGTGGAATGACATTTCCGGACATCTGTAGCCCTTCATCTCACGAAGCTTTCTAACCTTGATGATATTTACAAGGTGAAGAACGTCTTCCTTAACAGTATGAAGACCTGTCAGTTCCTTGAGTTTCTTAATAAGGTCATCAAGTGAAAGCTCGACATCATCGGAATAACCGTCATGTCTGTTTGCACCAACCTTATTCTTACCACGCTTTGTAGAATCCTTCTCTTCCTCGGAAATGAAGTTTGCATACTGAGAAACATCATCCGCTCTCTTCTTGATAAGATTGTAACCCGAACTGGTGATAGTCTCTTTATTAACAAATTTACCTGTAGCAGCATCAAAGGTTGAAACCGTCTTGGTCTTTTCAGGCATTCTGGTCTTGTCCTCAATAGGATTAACCTTTGGAGCCTCTTCTCCTCTAGGTTTCAGTCTTCTTTCCTTCATTACGCCCTCTGCAATGAGAGTGTTGTAAAGGAACTGCATGTAGTTCTGAAGTCTTTCACGTATATCCTTGCTGACATCATCATAATTGATAAAGCCTTCACCAAGCTTACGGAAGCAGTCAACTACAAACTTAGACTTAGAGATACTGAGTTCTGAACGGTCTGTACTCTTCTGATCATCATTAATAAAGAACACCAGAGATCTCGGCTGCATGGTAAAGAATTCCGGCTCGTTACACTTATTCTCAACGAACTCGATAAACTTATCCTCCGAGATAACCATTCTGAGGTTTACTCTGATATATTCAACCTGATCAGCAATAAATGTTGATTCAGGATCATAGAGATAGCCCAGGAACATAAGCATATCATATCTCAGGAGATCCTTGAGAGGCATCTTGGCCTCGGCAGGATATACATCCGGATTCTTGTTGATCTCATCAGCATAAAGAATACATTCATTAATAATACTTTTAAGATTTTTGATTTCCATTGTACACACCCAATTGATTATCAGTAATTAACGATCTTGCCGAAATCAGCCTTAAGTGATGCACCGCCTACAAGTCCGCCGTCAATATCAGGCTGTGCAAAAAGCTCAGCTGCATTACCGGCATTAACTGATCCGCCATACTGAATACGAACAGCCTCTGCAGTAGCCTCATCATATATCTCGGCTATGCACTCACGGATACCCTTGCAAACCTCTTCTGCCTGCTCTGTTGTAGCTGTCTTGCCAGTTCCGATTGCCCAGATTGGCTCATAAGCTATAACAAGATTCTTTACGTCATCAGCAGCAACGTTCTTAAGATCTGACTTGATCTGAAGCCTGATCCAATCCATAGTAACGCCCATCTCTCTCTGCTCAAGTGACTCACCACAGCAAAGGATAGGTGTAAGCCCTGCTTCAATCGCCTTCTTAACCTTCTTGTTGAGTACGCAGTCGCACTCCTTGAAATAATCACGTCTCTCAGAATGTCCGATGATAACATACTCTACACCGGCATCCTTAAGCATCTCAGCTGAAATCTCGCCTGTATATGCACCCTTGTCCTCGAAATACATATTTTCAGCGCCGACCTTAACGTTTGTTCCCTTAACAGCCTCAACTACAGGAACTATATCAATTGCAGGAACACAGTAAACAACATCTACTGCATCATTAACTACAAGATCCTTTAACTCTGCAACAAGCTTAACAGCCTGAGAAGGAGTCATATTCATCTTCCAGTTACCTGCGATAATCTTCTTTCTTGACATCTTTATTATCTCCTCTTTCTTGTACGGTCCAATCGGTTCCGCCTCCGCGGTCCAATCGGTTCCGCCTCCGTGGTCCCTTTCAGTTCCGCTTTCGCGGTCCCATCCGGTTCCGCCTCCGCGGTCCAATCCGAACGCTTTGCGTTCGTCTGTGCGCGCTATCGCGCGCTATACATGAATACGTACTTGTCATCCTGCAGACAAGTCTGCGATGCCAAGTTCGATTCATGTGCACCGCTTAATTAGTTCGCGTCGTTTGCTGCAGCGACACCTGGCAGTTCCTTACCCTCAAGGAACTCAAGTGATGCTCCACCACCTGTTGAGATGTGGCTCATCTTGTCACCAAATCCAAGCTGGTTACATGCTGCTGCAGAATCACCACCACCGATGATTGTTGTAGCATCTGTCTCAGCAAGAGCCTGTGCAACTGCTATTGTACCGGCTGCAAGTGTTGGGTTCTCAAATACACCCATAGGTCCGTTCCAAACAACAGTCTTAGCTGTCTTAGCAGCCTCTGCGAAGAGTGCTCTTGTCTTCTCACCGATATCAAGGCCTTCCTTATTTGCAGGAATAGCATCTGAAGCAACAGTCTCAACTTCGATAGGTCCATCGATTGGATCAGGGAAACCATCAGCAACTACTGTATCTACAGGAAGAAGAAGCTTCTTACCAAGCTTCTCAGCCTTCTCGATCATTTCCTTGCAGTAATCGATCTTGGAATCATCAACAAGTGAAAGTCCAACTTCCTTACCCTGAGCCTTAAGGAATGTGTAAGCCATACCACCACCAATGATGAGGGTATCACACTTCTCAAGGAGGTTAGAGATAACATTAAGCTTATCAGCAACCTTTGCACCACCAAGGATAGCTACGAAAGGTCTTACAGGATTCTCAACCGCATTTCCGAGGAAATCAATTTCCTTCTGCATAAGGTATCCAACAACAGCTGTATCAACGAACTGTGTAACACCAACATTTGAGCAGTGAGCTCTGTGAGCTGTACCAAATGCATCATTAACAAATACATCACAGATAGAAGCAAGATCCTTAGAGAAAGCCTCTCCATTCTTTGTCTCTTCTGCTCTGAAACGTGTATTCTCAAGAAGGATAACGTCTCCATCCTTCATAGCATTAACTGCTTCAACAACGTTTGGTCCAACTACTTCAGGATTTGGAACGAACTTAACTTCCTGTCCGAGAAGCTCTGAAAGGCGAACTGCAACAGGTGCAAGAGTCTTGGTCTGCTTGTCCTCTTCTGTCTTAACCTTACCAAGGTGTGAGCAGAGGATGAGCTTTCCTCCGTCAGCGATAAGCTTCTTGATAGTTGGAAGAGCTGCAACGAGTCTGTTCTCATCTGTGATAACGCCATTTTTAAGAGGAACGTTAAAATCGCATCTTACGAGGACTCTCTGGCCCTTAACATTGATATCATCAACCGATTTCTTATTAAGTGACATTTTTATATCTCCTTTTGTTTAATTATGAAAAAATCGGGTCCGGTCACGAAAACCGGACCCGAATAAGGTCTACGGAGTCAGAAACAAACTGACTTAGTCCAATGACCGCTATTTATCAAACTAAAATTAGTTTAACTCAGCGAAATACTTGATTGTTCTAACCATCTGGCTTGTGTATGAATTCTCGTTATCATACCAAGAAACAACCTGTACCTCGAAAAGGTCATCAGCAATCTTAGATACCATTGTCTGTGTAGCATCAAAGAGTGAACCAAATCTCATACCGATAACATCTGAAGAAACGATAGGATCCTCATTATAACCGAATGACTCTGAAGCAGCAGCCTTCATTGCAGCGTTGATGCCATCAACTGTAACATCAGCAGCCTTAACAACAGCTGTAAGAATTGTTGTAGATCCTGTTGGAACTGGAACTCTCTGTGCAGAACCGATGAGCTTTCCGTTAAGTTCTGGGATAACAAGACCGATTGCCTTTGCAGCACCTGTTGAGTTAGGAACGATATTTGCAGCACCAGCACGAGCTCTTCTAAGGTCGCCCTTTCTGTGTGGGCCGTCAAGGATCATCTGGTCACCTGTATATGCGTGAATTGTGCTCATGATACCACTCTGGATTGGAGCATAATCGTTAAGTGCCTTAGCCATAGGTGCAAGGCAGTTTGTTGTACATGAAGCAGCAGAGATGATCTGATCATCTGCTGTAAGTGTTTTTTCGTTAACTGAGTAAACGATAGTCTTAAGGTCATTACCAGCTGGAGCAGAGATTACAACCTTCTTTGCACCTGCATTGATGTGAGCCTGTGACTTATCCTTTGAGCAATAGAAACCTGTACACTCAAGAACAACATCAACATTAAGCTCTCCCCATGGGCAGTTGTTTGCATCTGCTTCCTTGTAGATCTTTAATGTCTTTCCGTCAACTGTGATCGTATTAGCTTCGTCATCTGCTGTTACTGTATGAAGATTCTGACCGATAACACCAGCGTATCCGCCCTGTGCTGTATCGTACTTAAGAAGATGAGCGAGCATAGAAGGCTTTGTAAGATCGTTGATTGCAACTACCTCATATCCCTCTGCATCAAACATCTGTCTGAAAGCAAGACGTCCTATACGACCAAATCCATTGATTGCTACTTTTACTGCCATGTTTTTAAATCCTCCTAGATTTATAATTATTATACTGCAAAATTGCGCAGTAGTTACTCGTGAAAAACTCACAGAAATATAATAACCGCTAAGTAGTTAAATTTCAAGAGCAAAATCAGCCAAATTTCCGAAGTGAAATCAACCTATTTTTTCAAATCTGTACATCTGCTGAATATCAGGATATTTTTCGTGATCAACCTCACTTACAAACATATCATAAGGTCTGCAGTAAAGCTGAAAATCATCATACAGTGCCTGATATATCATCATCTTCTCCCTGGTCTCGGAATGGATCGCAACTCCGATTATCTGATACAGATATCTGTTTGCTGCATAATCCTCATCCGAAAGAGTTTCGCGTTTGAAATGCTGAACCTTATCTCCCGGATTAAATATTCTGTCCGGATCAAGCTCTTCGGAGAAATCGTAGTCATCATCATCAAACTCATCCGGTTCTCCATAAGCATCCGGTTCATAGTATTCCTCTGTCTCATCAAAATCCTGCCCGACTGTATCCTCCTCTTCCTTAGCCGGAGTATCCTCTTCGGCCACCTCCTCCTGTGGTGCTTCCACAACAGGCTGTGCTGCGATAAGCTTTCGACCCTCAGCTGTCAGAGGGAAAAGCCTCTCATAAAAAACAGAATAGTTTGTCGTCTCATAGTCCCTGCAGAAAATTGCAAATTCTATGATATCAAAGCATTTGATGAATTCTTCCGCTGCCACCCTGTAGGCATCTGCAACGACCACCGGTGAATTCTGAAAAGCCCCGCATCCGAAAGCACCGAGTACAAGTATCTTAACTCCGTTTGCAGCAGCTACGCACATGATATGCCTTGCCCTCTTCAGATGTATCTGATAGAGTTCCTCATCACTGACTGCAATCGTCCCGGGCATCTCCGGATTGTATTTGCTGTAAATATTATTATTAAGGTTCGGTGCGGCACAGCTGATAACATCAACCGTACACCACTTATTCTTCGGAAGCCTTTCCGGATTATCATTATCAGATTTGCAGATGATAACCTCAGGTGAATAGATGCACGCATCCGTATGTCTTATATCCGACATGGCTCTGTTCTGATTATAGAAAGAATCCCAAAGCCATCCCTGATCAAGCGTCGGATAAAGGTTTGAACATCTGCACAGAGCCTCTTCCTGAGCAGATGAACCATTCTTCACTCCTCCACCCGGCTGAACAGCCGATGCGAAATTTAATACCGCAACCTTCTTGCTCGGATACTCTGCCACAAGTGAACTCGCCGCTTCAAAGCTTCTTTTCCTGGTTATCCTTATTTCTGCGTCTTCTTTGTCATTTTCAGGCATCGGTACAAACGGATATTCATCAGCTCCGTAGAGTCTGGTCTTCTCCATGCTGCTTCTGGTCTCTGCAAGAAGAGTCTTGTCCTGAGAATAGAATTCGACCGTATCCCTGAAAATTGCTGCGTTAATACTCCTCTGATCCATATAACACCTTATGCATACATTTTCTTCTTAAGATACATCAGACATTCGCTGATACCGTCAAGAGCAACCTCAAGCTTCATGGCACGAAATGCAGGGTGCATCTTTCCGTCAGGATAAAACTCGCCATTAAGCATAACAAGCGCTCCTATTGATGATCCCTCCTCGTCCTGATTGAGTCTCGCAAGTTCATATCCAAACTTGACGATTGTACTGTACAACTCAGGAAACTCAACAAAGGCCTGTTCATTTCTCTGAATGATGCTGTAATAATACTTAAGTCCCTCAATATAGCCTCTTTTGATCGATGGCAGATCATCAAATTTTACTATTTCATTTGCCAACTGTAATCACCCCGTTTCATATAAAATCTTCTCTTCGGAACCATAGCGTTCCATAGTCTTATTTTACCAATTTTAGCCATAAAAGACAAGCAAAACAGGCACGAATTAACTATTTGTTCACATATTTCTTTACTAAATTTTAATCTCTTTTTTCAGCCTCTCTTACAAAGCCGGATAAGTGAATAAAAAAGTAAGTTTACCATTATTCGAAGCAGCATCTCCACATACCTTTATGAAGTTTTTGATATATTTATCCTCATACTCCGGCCAGTGTTCCGGAAGAATTATCGTAACATTTGTTTCCTCGGAAATATCAGTCAGACAGTCATACAGTGCATCAAGGTTTCCGCCATAATAATCCGGGAATCCAAAGAAGTTCTTCACTTTATCATGCAATTCTGATTTGGAAGTAACCGCAGAAAGATCCAGCACCTTAGCATCTTTTTTCTGAATTTCATATTTATGTACGATCAAATTATTCTTCATACTCATTTCAACTACTCCTCCCCATAAAGAAGCGTAAATGACTCATAGTGGTCTTCGGTATAGTATATCCTTCCGTCCTTTGAGTATACTATCCTCTTTGCGCCCCTGCTCTTTTTACCCAGAGTATCAATATCACACTCATAATAATTCCCGTCCGGAAGAATATGTTCATAGTTACCGAACCTGTCACCGCCGATACATTTGTCCGGAGCATAATCCTCGAGCGATCCGCCGCTCCAGCCAAGCTTCTGCGCCTGCTTCTTTGTTATAAAATTCTGAGGCAGCTTGCCATATGTATATAGATATAAAGCGACATCATCCTTTGATGTATATACACCATCTTCATCAGGATAGTCTTCCGTCTCCGTTGTTTTCTCTTCAGTAGTTGCACTCGTTGACTCTGTCGTTAATTCTGTTGCTTCTTCTGATGTTGACTCAGTCGTCACCTCTGTCGTAGCTTCCGTCGGGCTTTCAGTTGATGCAGTCGTTTTTTCCGTAGTATTTTCAGTTGTAGCCTCAGTTGTACTTTCAGCTGTAGCCTCAGTTGTACTTTCAGCTGTCGTGTCTGCTGTTTTCTCAGTCGTACCTTCAGTTGTGATAACAGTCACTGTCTGAACTGTTGTTCCGCTGTCCTTATCCTTTTTCTTCCCACACCCAACGGTGAACATACTCACGAACATTGCCAATATAAGGCAAAGTCCCCAAAGTGATTTTTTATTCATCTTATATTTTTTATCCATTCTTTTTATCCCTCATAAATTGTTTTTTATTCTTGTCATACACAGCCTCGAATCAGGCGTCCCCCATGTCACAAAACTTAAACCATATTTTGATAATAAAAAATCGCCAGATTAGTTCTGTCTCGCAGCTCCAGCTTTCTCAGAATATTACTCAGGTAATTCCTGACCGTCCCCTCCGAAAGAAACAGCTTATCCGCGATTTCCTTATTCGACAGACCGTTTGCGACCTCCTCAATGATCTCACGTTCCTGAGGAGTGATACCATATTTATCATAATCAAAGGTACCCTTTCGATTGATCATATCCGGTAGCTTCTCCGTGATGCCGCTGCCGAAAACACTCTGTCCGTTACAGACAGCCTTAACTGCCGGTATTATGCTGTCAAAATCCTGTTTGATTATATATCCTTTTGCACCAAGAGATATAGCCTTGATTATATATTCATCATCATTAAAGGTTGTAAGATATAAAATCTTCGCATCCTTATGCTTCTTAACTATCTCAGTCCCTGCCTCAAGACCAGTCATTCCTGCCATTCTGATATCCATCAGAAGGACATCCGGAACAAACTCATCATACAGCTTTATAGCCTCATTTCCGCTGCTTCCTGTTCCGACAACCTCTATCTCGCTGTCAGACGAAAGGATTGTTTTTAAGCTCATTGCAACGAGACTGTCATCATCTACTACAAGTACTTTCATTGGCTTATATTCCTTTCACTATTTTATTTCATCCCTCGGCTTCGGAATTCTGACAAATACTCTGAAACCGTTGCCGCTTACAAAGCTTGCCTGGCCACCCAGTTTCTCGGCACGAAGACGGATATTCTCAAGGCCCATTCCTTCGCCCGGCTTAATCTCAACCTCAGTATAACCGCTGTCGTCCTTTGATTTGTCCGTCCACGATGAACTGCCGTTGTCCTCTACCCCCCTGTAATCACGAACGATTATCTGATACATTGACGGATGTTCGTCGATCCTGATATCAACCGTATCGCTCTTACTGTATTTCATAATATTTGATACAGATTCTTTGATTATATTTATAGTAGCATATTTTATATCCTTTGGCATATAAACGCTTTCAACTTCGCAGTCTAAGCGCACCTCAAACCTGTCCTTAAGCGGTTCCGCCATCTCAAGAACGGCAGTTTTAACATCTATTGATTCATCTCTAAGATCATGTACGCTTTCGCGGATATTGTTCATGGCAGTATCAAGAGTGCTTCTGAGACTGCCCAGTTCACTTGCCAGTGGTTCCTCCTTATGAACGACCATCATCGCACCGACCTGAAGCAGTGAACGGCTGAGCATATGGCCGACGTTATCATGTATTTCCCTTGCTATCCTGTTTCTTTCAGCAAGCTGAGCAGTGTAAATATTCTTATCCTGTTCCAGAAGAAGGCTCTTATTTTTTTCAGAAAGCTTCTCCTTCTTGATCTCGCCCTCATCACGAATCTTCTTATTATCCTTCTCCATCCTCTCGATTTTTTCCGAATTGTAGGACAGATAAACCGCAAGTAAGGTTATAAAGAGGATCATGAAGAAATCGTGAAGTCCGAAGTCCGTATCAGCCGATGAAAAACCGACAAATGCCACAACTGAAATAAGACCGGCAGCAATCTGTCGGTCCACATATATTTCGTAAGCAATTACAGGGATAAATACCGCTATCTCCGGCAAAAATATAGCCACACAGCCGAAAGCTATTTCGAGCACTATATTTATCTTCTTTCCGATACTGCCCATCATTCTCAGATAAGACATCATGAAAGCAGCCGTGATCATGGCGAACACCATGACCACAAGCTGCATACCATCAAATCTGCTTGTAAGCACTACCGATGTAATAGCAAGTATGATTATCTTGTCTAAAAAACTCTTCAAACCTTCACCCGTTTACTCTGCCTTTTTAACGTTATATTTTCCAACGGCAAGTCCTATTGCCATTACCATAACCCCAAACAGAAGCTGAATCAATAGGCAATTTGCAATATCTGCGATACCCTTGCCATCCTTGATCCTGAGAAGAGCCTCTGAAAACCAGTAGGTTGGGAGGAATTGACCTATAGTCTTGGCACCGCCGCCCAGGAACTCAAGCGGTACGAAGATACCACCAAGGAAGCTGAACGATAGACATATTATATTTGTCAGTCCGGCCGCAAAATCAACCTTGATCCTGAAGTTTGATAAAGCAACTATCATCATGATAACCGTAAGGCTGAAAACGATCATATCAACAAATATGAGGAACCACCTGTCCGTAAAAGCTTCTTTCGACATTACCGATCCGATAACCATGAGCAATGTAAAAACTATTACTGCTACAACTGACACTGCCGCTGCCAGTGAAAACTGGATCTTTGTATTAGACGTTGAAGATATGTTTGTTCTCTTGTTTATGATTTCTGTATTAAATCTAAGAATTACCGGAAGCACTGCTGAGAAAAGCATGGTCAGGATACCATAAGGAAGGCACTGGAATATAACAAATATACTTGAAACCTCTTCCTTACCGTCGCCTATCATTTCAACAGAGCTGTGATCCATAAGCGCTGTCTTCGCAAGGCCTGCTGCTTCAGCCGCATCATATCCGCCCCTCATGTAATTAGCATATAGGTTAAGATAGCTTTCGATCTCAGCCTCAATAAGGTAGCCCATTCTGCTGCCTGCATCCTTGGTACTGTCGATCATCGAAGAAGCATCTATATTTCCTGCCGTGAAAGCATCACCAAAGCCTTCAGGTATAACAAGATAATTCGAAATCTTGGTGTAGTACATGAGCTGAGCTATCTGCTCGTCTGTATAATCGCCCTTTTTTATTTCATTATATTCGTCAAGGAAGGCTACCAGCTCTCTGGAAATCTCAGAATCATCATTATCGATAACAATCAGGCCATGGCTTGTTGTCGAATATTTATTATCCGAACCGCCACTCATTCCTGCGAGCATGGCTGTAACACCGATCGATATAGAAAGATATATGATAAGTGAGATTTTGTAATTTTTAAGTACTTTGAAGAAAGTCTTAAATACTGTCATAGCTGTTCCTCCTTCCAAGGAATAATCCTGCCACTATAAGTGCGATTGATACGGCCGCCATAAAGATGATACATTCATAAAATCTCTTACCCGGTCCGAAAATGTTCAGATTATAATAAGCATCACTCATGATTGCTGCCGGATTTATACGATTGATGATCGGAGCCTTCTCTTCAAGCTCAATCTTGATATCAGCTATCATAAGTCCCGAAAGTGCACAACATCCAAGCGTGATAGCAACAAGGATACTCTCCTTTTTACTTACATCAAAGCTTCCGAGATTTCCTACAAAGAATCCGAGTGCGATTCCGAGAAGTGACGCAAGCGCCGTTGTTGCAAAGATAAGAACCGTCTCGCCGCCGAACTTGATCTTAAGACCAAAGATCAGATAAGCAAGTGCTATAAATACGATAACTGTCTGTACGATGTATGCTGCCATAAGACCGCCGAACTGAAATACACTTCTCTTAAGAGGTGAAGCGTTTGTTCTTGCTCCGATTGGCGACATATTTGCCTGGCAGTTATTACCTATTCTGAGGCTGTTCATTGATCCGAACAGTGCTGTCATAACCATCAGATTATAGAAGTAAGCCACATATGGATCCTTATTATCACCGGCCATATCCTTCTGATTTATGTAAGTCACTCTTTCGGAAATATTTGCAAGCACATCCATAAGCTTTTCAGGATGTTCTTCTTCAACCTTTTCAATAAGGTCAACGCTCTGGTTGTAAGCCGTTACAATGCTTTCCTGGACCGAGGTCTGATTACCGTTTGTCTTAGCTTTGAGAAGAAGTTTTCCGTCATCCTTAATTATAATGATGCCATTAACATCCTCGTCATCGAGAAGTTTCTCTGCCTTCTCCATATCCATAACTTCTATATCAAGAAGTTTCCTGCCGTCTGTTTCGAGATTAGTCAGGAAGTCCATGATCATACTTCTTTTCTCTTCACTATCCATCTCATAAACAACCGCTGTTTTTATCGGTTTTGAAGCATAATTTTTAAAAATACTTCCGAAAGCGACATAGAAAAGTGTTCCGAGGACTATCGGAAACATAAGAGTCCAGAAAACATTTGCCTTATTTCTTATGCCTATTTTCAACTGTTTTGAAAAAACATTAGAAAACATTCTTACGCCTCCTTATCCCTGAGTGACTTGCCTGTGATCTCAAGAAATACATCATTGAGTGTAGGCAGTTCCGAATAAATCCTGTCATAGTCCAGATTATTATCTGCAAAATAATCGATCACATGTGAGATATTGTGTCTACCGCCGGAACACTTGATAGTGAGCCTGTTTGATGTGTATTTGACATCATATACATGACTGAGCTTTCCTATCTTCTCGATATGCTCATCGGAAAGCTTTCTTACATCAACAATTACATTCTCTGTATTCTTGATGCTGCGCTTCAGCTCATCGCTTGTTCCTTCAGCAACATTCTTGCCCTTGTCCATTATGAGAATGTGTGTGCATATCTGCTCAACCTCTTCCATGTAATGGCTGGTATAGATGATCGTTGCTCCGTTATTATTAAGCTCTGTGATTCCTTCAAGAATTTTGTTACGGCTCTGTGGATCAACCGCTACCGTTGGCTCATCCATGATGATAAGCTCAGGCTTATGAGCGATTCCACAGGCGATATTCAGTCTTCTCAGAAGACCGCCTGAAAGCTTCTTTGGCTTGAACTTTGTGAAATCTTCAAGTCCTACAAACTTTATTGCGTCATCCACACATTTCTTTCTCTCATTTTTATCTGTTATGTATAGTCCGCAGAAATAATCAATATTTTCATATACTGTAAGTTCATCAAATACTGCAACATTCTGCATGACAACACCGATCCTCTTCTTAAGATCGTATCTGCTGCTCTTCATCTTCTCTCCGAAAACATCTATCTCACCGTTATCATAATTAAGAAGTGAAAGTATGCAGTTAATAGTTGTTGTCTTGCCCGAACCGTTCGGACCAAGCAGTCCGAAGACCTCGCCCTTCTCGATCTTCATATTTAAATT
>OCTW013416564.1_pt1 | contig 14055 bp, 13 predicted proteins | sample 1539671 | NCBI WGS metagenome assembly OCTW01 (sample SAMN02144230, study PRJEB22623) | gut metagenome | biome: sheep rumen | host: Ovis aries | place: New Zealand | reverse complement strand
CGATATTATCTTTGTTAGCTCCCATAAGAATTATGTCTTTCATGCCTTCCATGTTGCTCCCTTTAGCTACATTCTTAAGCAAGATGAAACACAGGCAAGAAGTGAAATTAAAAGATATATTGCTTACTATAGACATATGCATCAAACAATCACTATCCAAAACCAGGATATCCTGCTTAGCCATATTTCATACTTTTCTCAATATGAACATGATCGTATCACCCATCTTCATTCAAAAGAAATTATTGAGAAAGGGAAAACACTAAAAGAAATCTCTGCATTATTACCCCAATACTTTATCCAAATTAATCGATCGGAGATTATTAATATGTATCATGTCGAAAATGTGAAGAAGGATATTGTATTGATGGATGATGGAACACAATTATATGCTTCAAGAAGAAGGGAGAAGTTCTTGATGAAAGCTTTTATTGAAATGTTGGAGAATAAGTTATGATATGGAATGAAGAAGTTGTCATTGATATGATTGCCTACTTCCTTCAAGCCTTGTTGCAGGCATCAGTTATTTATAATGAGCTACGTGTTGAAGAGAAGAGGCAATCCTATTGGATATTTGTGGGTCTCTATTTTCTTTCTTTGGTGATAAGAATATTTATGCCAGGTTATTACTGGTGGATTAGTATTATAGTTGTAGGAGTATTGTTTATCTATGGTAAAAGAGTAAGCCCCTTTCATCCCATTGAAGTCTTATTGACTATTCTATTTTATCAGGCATTTGATTATGGCTTAGTGTTGATTTCAAGCTTACTGAATTCTTATATATTTTATATGAATGATCTTTTTAAAAACTTCATGTCATTAATTGGCTTTTCTCTAGCAGCTTATTTTGCATATAATAATAGGGATGATTTTCAGCCTCATATTTTTATAACTTCATCATTAAAGATGGGAACAGTGTTATTTGTTTTGGACTATTTGTTGGGATCATTTATGATATGGAATCTCCTTGTGTTTACAAATATCCTCTATTTCGTTGTTGTGTTGGTGTTGATGATTAATATTGTTGTCATGCGTATGCAGTTCTATAAGCAGGTTGCTGAAGTGAACGACTATATGCAAAGTAAGATTCTTGCCTTCAACAGTCAGCGTATTGCTATCTATATGCAGGCTGTTAGCACAATGCAAAGAGAAAATGCGAATCTTCGCCATGTTCTTGCGAATATCAATGCTTTGTTGAAAGAAAAACATGATATGCCCATTGATCTTCCTGAATATATTTATGATGCATCAAAGACGATGACAACGATCCTGAATGGCGCGATGGCAATTATGCCTGATATAGACTGGCGTTTTCACCTTCTTTCCTCATTTGAGGGATTACCTGAAAATCAGTTAAGAATGCTTTTATTGTCTATTGTTGATTATGTCATGGTGACACTTCAAGGTAAACAAGTCATCTTTTCTACAAAAGAAACAGACCAGATTTATTTTATTCAGGTGGAATATGTTAGAAACAAAGAACATCATCAAGATGAATTAATGGCTATTATTGATCAAATGAAAGGAACAATACGCTTTGAAAATACTGGTATCAGTATCCTGCTGAATAAATGATTGAGTAGGAAATCTAGGAATGATAAAAGATTTCTAGGTGATAATCATGTTGGAATATTTTAAATTTACACTTTCATCTTATGGAGAAGGATATATAGAAACAGAAGTCTTTTTAAAAGGTAATCCTCATTATCATGTTGTGGGGACAAAGTTTGAAGACTTTGAAAGAAGTATTACGGATAAACAAGCTAATTACTTCAATACAAGAATGACACTTTTAAACTTAGATCATTTAGAACGCCAGTATATGCACTCGGATCAAATGCTTTTAGATGGTGAAACATGGTCCATAGAATATCAATATGCGAATAAGCCAAGAGAAAGCATCTTTGGTGATAATAGCTATCCGGATTGCTGGGAGAAGCTCTTGGATATTCTTGATGAACTTGTTGAAGAAGTGCCCTATGTCGATCCTGAGCGCATAGAAAGCTTCACTATGCATTATCATCATAAGCTAATCATTGAGAATAATGAGCAGGCTGACTATGAGGAAAATCTAGATATTAACCGTAAGCATCAAACACTCATCTATACAAAAAATGTAGCTCCTGATTGTGTCATTACCCATCAATATGAAACAAAGCACTCAATTAGTACATTGTTAGATAACCTAAATGGTGATATTCCTGATATACAGAGTGCTGAGGTTGGAGAATATGAGGAAGGTATTATAATAGACATTACATGGCATAATGGTGAGCTATTTCATTACCAGCTTCCATATAATCGTCACTATATGCCAAGAGATTGGCATAATGTGATGTATCATATTGAAGAATATATGCGTACTTTTGGATTCTTTGGCAGTATCTTTGCCCAGAGTATCTATGAACATGGAGTACATGAAGGAGAATATATTTATTGTTCTATTATTTTTGAAGAAAATGGTCGTAGTTATTATTATGTTACTGATGATGACTCAATCAGGATCGGTGACTATGTACTTGTACCTGTTGGACATGATAATAAAGAAGTAGAAGGCGTTGTAGAGAATATTACTTATCATTATCGTGGCAGTGTGCCTTATCCCTATGAGAGCTGTAAACATATCATTAAGAAGTTGAAGCATTAAGGCAGGTATCTGCCTTTTTGTTTAGAATAATATTTGTATAATAACTATGAAGTCTATACTAAGATGAGAGTTTTGAAGTAAAATGGAGCTGGGTGATGGATATGGAAGAATTGCTGAGTATTGGTGATATGGCCAAAATCAACCATATTACTGTGAATACATTAAGACTCTATGACAAGTGGGGCTTGTTGAAGCCGGCTTATATTAATCATGAAACAAACTATCGCTATTACGATATCAAACAAAATGCCAGATTAGACCTTATTGCCTATATGAAAGAGTTAGGCATGAACCTCAAGGAAATCAAAGAACTTCTTGATAAAGAAGATCTCAATCTGATTGAAGCTATTCTCATTAAGAAAAAAGCAGCTATTGATCAAGAAATAGCGGAACGTGTCAGACAGCGTGATGCCATAAAGCGTACAATATATTCCCTTGAGCGTTATCGCAAATCACCAACACCGGGCACACTCACAACTGAATTTATCGATGAAAGATCAATCTATAAAGCCTATGTCTCCAAGAACTTTTATGATTATGGTCTTGATGCCTATGAAATGATTCTCAAAGAATTCAAAAATAATCTTATTCATGAAAATCTTCCTGAAGTCTATTATTGTAATGTTGGTACTTTCTTATCCAAGGAAAACTTTTTGCATCAACATTTTGAAACACATACAAGCTTTATCTTTGTGAATGAACATTTCCCTTTAAAGGAGAAAGTGGAAAAGCTTGAGAGTGGGATGTATGCTTGTATTTATTTAGATGATTTCATGGATGAAAAGGAGTATGCGAAAAGACTGCTTGATTATTGTGAAAAGAATCATTATGAGATTATTGGGGATTATATTTGTGAAGTGCTTATTGAACTCACTTTCTTCAACCAAAATAATCGTTCCATGTATTTACGTTTACAGGTTCCTATAGCCTTTAAAAAAACACTTGACCCTCATCAATGATGAGGGTTTAACCTACTAAGTAGGAGGTGACTTAATAATGAGAAAAGTCAGAGTTGTACAGTACGGTTGTGGTAAGATGAGTAAATTTATCTTACGTTATTTAGTCGAGAATGGATGCCAGATTGTGGGTGCTATTGATAATAATCCAGAAATCGTGGGCATGGATGTCGGTAAGTTTGCAGGGTTAGGTTTGGATCTTGGCGTGAAGATTAGTGATAATGCGGATGAAGTCTTGGATACATGTGATCCTGATATTGCGATTGTGACATTGTTCTCTTTAGTCAGCGATTGTTTCCCACATTTTGAAAAATGCTTATCAAGAGGTATTAATGTTGTATCAACATGTGAAGAAACAACATATGCCTGGACAACAAGCGCAGCTTTAATGAATAAGCTTGATGTCATTGCAAAAGCACATAATTGTACATTCCTAGGTACAGGTATGGAAGATGTATTCTGGGTAAATATGGTTGGTATGGTCGCTAGTGCATGCCATAAGATTACAAAGATTGAAGGGGCAGTCTCTTATAATGTTGAAGACTACGGACTTGCTCTTGCGAAAGCACATGGTGTTGGCTTAACACCTGATGAATTTGAAGCAAGCATTGCTCATCCAGAAGTTATTGAACCAAGTTACGTCTGGAATTCTAATGAAGCCTTAGCACAGAAATTAGGATTGACAATTAAATCTCAGACACAGAAATGTGTTCCATATTTCCATGATGAAGATCTCTATTCATCAACGATGAAAGCCACAATTCCAAAGGGCAATTGTATTGGTATGGCCGCTGTTGTTACAACGGAAACAATGCAGGGCATCACCCTTGAAACACAGTGTATTGGTAAGGTTTATGGACCGGATGATGGTGATATGTGTGATTGGAAGATCTTAGGTGAACCAGATACAGAGTTCCATGTTGTTAAACCGGCAACACCTGAACATACATGTGCAACAATCGTCAATAGAATTCCTAGTGTCCTTAATGCTCCTGCTGGTGTTGTGACAATGGATGAACTTGAAGATATGGATTATCTTGCATATCCAATGGAATATTATATTTAATTCTATGAACACTCCTGAACGGGAGTGTTTTTTTTTGTGCTTTTTGATATATGCAAAAAAAGACAGTCAACAAGGCAATAAGCGTCATGGCGATAAAGAGCTTTCATGAGTAAGATAGTAACCGAGGTGGAGGTACGATATGTATTATTTAGCTGTTGATATAGGTGCAAGTAGTGGAAGACATATCTTGTGCAATGTAGAAAATCATAAAATGCAGATAGAAGAAATCTATCGTTTTAAAAATAATGTGGAAGAAAGAAATGGTCATTTCTTCTGGCATACAGATTATCTCTTTGATGCGATAATAGCAGGTTTAAAGAAATGTAAGGAAATAGGTAAGATTCCTGTCAGTATGGCTATTGATACCTGGGGTTGTGACTATGTCTTAGCCAACAAGACAAATGAAGCCTATGCCTATCGTGATAGCCGTTCGCTTAAAGGCGTTGATGAAGTGAGTCAGCTCATCAGTGATGAAGATCTCTATAAGAGAACAGGTATCCAGCATCAAAGCTTTAATACTATTTATCAATTAAAGAGCGAAGAAAACCTAAATGCTAATGATGAATATTTAATGATTCCAGATTACTTCAACTATCTCTTAACAGGTAAGCAAGTCAATGAATATACGAATATGTCAACAACAGGCTTATTGAATATTCGTACAAATACAGTTGATCATGAATTGCTTAGTCAACTTGATATCCCTGATATCTTTAGGAAGATGGTTGAACCAGGAACAGTCCTTGGTTCATTAAAAGAAGACATCATGAAGGAAGTAGGTTTTGATTTGCAGGTTGTTGTATGTGCGTCCCATGATACAGGAAGTGCCTATATGGCATCCGTTGCATCAGATGGCATCATTCTTTCTTCAGGAACTTGGTCGCTTCTTGGCATTGAGAGTGATGTTGCTTATACGACAAATAAGGCAAGAGAAGCCAACTTCACTAATGAGGGTGGATACAATCATACGTATCGTTTCTTGAAGAATATTATGGGCATGTGGATCATACAGGAAGTTGCCCGTAATTTAGACAATAAGTATAGCTTCCAGACTTTACAAGATTTAGCTTGTACATCGAAGTATGAAGATACCTTTGACGTCAATAAACAGCGCTTCTTAAAGCCTGAACACATGATTACAGAAATTCAGAAAGACTTTGAAGAACGCAGTATATTACCACCTACTACAGTTGAAGATATTGCTTATTGTGTATTTCATTCATTAGCTCTGTCTTACAAGCTTGCCATTGAGGAACTTGAGAATATTACAGGTAAGAAATACGAGACAATCAATATTATTGGTGGTGGTTGTCAGAATCTTTTACTTGATGAAATGATTGCGGATATTACAGGTATGAAGGTTATTGCTGGACCTGTTGAAGCAACAGCAATTGGCAATATTGCGGCACAGATGATTGCCTATAATGAAGTGAAAGATATAAATGAAGCAAGAGAAATAATTAAAGAATCATTTAAAATGAAAGAATTTGAGGAGGAATAGAAAATGGCAGTATTAGAACAAGAATTTGTGAAAGGTTTTATAAGATTATGTAATGATGGTTTCTTGCAGGGCTGGCATGAAAGAAATGGCGGTAACCTGACATATCGTATGAAGAAAGAAGAAGTAGAAGCTGTCAAAGATGAACTCGGTGATGAAAGAGAATGGCAGGATATTGGTACTGAAGTACCAGGTTTAGCTAACGAATACTTCTTAACGACAGGTTCAGGTAAATATTTTAGAAATGTCATTCTTGATCCAGTACATTCTATTGGTATCGCTAGAATTGATGAAACAGGAACTAAGTTCCAGGTTGTCTGGGGCTTAGAAAATGGCGCTCGACCTACAAGTGAATTCCCTTCACACTTGATGAACCATGAAGTCAAGAAGGCTATTAATGAAAACTATCGTGTAATCTATCATGCCCATACCACAAATCTTATTGCTTTGACATTCGTCCTTCCATTAGATGACAAAGTCTTTACAAGAGAACTTTGGGAAATGGCAACAGAATGTCCAGTTGTCTTCCCTGATGGTATTGGTGTTGTTGACTGGATGGTTCCAGGAGGCAAAGATATTGCCATTGCGACAAGTAAACTTATGAAGAAGTATGATGCAGCTGTCTGGGCATATCATGGACTATTTGCGGCTGGTTATGATTTTGACTTAACATTTGGTCTTATGCATACAATTGAAAAATCAGCCGAAATTTTAGTGAAGGTTCTTTCAATGACACCACATAAGAGACAGACAATCCAGCCTGATCAATTCAGAGCACTTGCCAAGGACTTTAATGTGACATTGCCAGAAAGATTCCTGTATGAAAAGGAGGAAGCATAAATATGTTAGTAGATACAAAAGCTAGAGTAGGGGTCTTTGCGATTGCACTTCAAGCCTACCTACCACAATTTCCATCACTCGTACCAGAATTCAATAACCAATATCAAGCTTTTAAAGCCAGCCTCCCAGAAACAGTGGAAATTGTCGATGGTGGTGTTGTAACGACAAAGGAAGCCTCACAAGAAGTCGGTGACAAACTCCGCGCTGCCGATGTAGACTTAGTCTTCGTTCAGCTATTAACTTATGCGACAAGCTATAATATGCTTCCTGCAGTGAAAGATTTAGACGTACCTGTTGTCCTTGTGAACTTACAAAAACTTAAAGCACTTGATTACAAACATACTGACATCGCTTCATGGCTTGGTGAAGGCTATGCCTGCGGGGCTGTTGGTGAAATGGTTGCTGACTTAAACCGTTATGGCAAACGTTCCGATGTCATTACCGGCGTTGTTGAAGGCGGCGATGAAAAAGCCCAGGCCGAAATTGAAGACTGGTGTAAGGCAGCACAGACAAGAAGACGTTTTAGAGATACAAATATTGCCCAGATTGGCCGTCCATATCCAGGTATGATGGACCTTTATATTGATGAAAGCAATCTTTATCGTCGTATGGGTCTATATACAAAACAGTTTGACTGGGAAAAGATGTGGGCTATTGCCGACAACATTCATGATGAAGAAGCAATCCAGAACAAGGTAGATTATATTCTCAATACCTTTGATATTCTTGGTTCGTATAAGAAAGAAGATATTCATGAAATGGCAAGATATGTCATTGCCTTTGAACAATGGGTTAAAGATGAGAAGCTTGGATTAATTGCTTCCCACTATGATGGCTTTGCGAAAGGACAAGCCGGGGTTCTTGATGCCATGCTTATTCCTGCTTTCTCAATGTTGATCAAACAGGGAACAGCATGTGCTGTTGAAGGTGATATGAAGGTAGCAATGGCGATGTCCATCTTAAAGACAATTTCTGGAACTGGGCAGTTAGCAGAAATGTATTCGATTGACTTCAATGATGATATTGCGATTATTGGTCATTCAGGCTCAGGTGATGCAGCTATCTCAGATAAGAAGCCAACAATGAAGATTGTTGATGTCTTCCATGGCAAGACAGGGGGAGGATATCTCACCCAGTTCTATCCATATCTTGGTCCAGTGACTTATTTAGCGATTACACAGGATGGTGAGGGACACTTTAAGTTTGTCGTTGCGGAAGGTGTTAACGAAGAAGGTCCAATTCTTTCCTTCGGTGATACAAACATGCGTACACGCTTTAGCTGTGGTGCTCGTGAATTTGTGACGAAATGGTCATTAGCTGGACCTACACATCACTTTGGTGCAGCAGCAGGCAGGCATATTGAAACATTAAAGAAAGTCGCTAAGATCTTCAATGTCGATATTGAAATTATCACACAATAATAAGAAAGCACGTAGAATTCTACGTGTTTTTTTATACAATATGATGACGCGTGAGTTGGTTTTATTGGTGAACCAAGAGAAATGAGTTATTATTTTATATAGGAGGAGTAGATGATTATGGATGAATATTTGTAAAATAATTTTAAGGTATTATTTGGGGTGGATCTATTTGTATATGAGGGAGAGAAATGTGTTTATAAACAAGTTCATAATCCCCTAGCATACAATTATTTATATACAACTATAAATAAGCAGTTAAAAAAACAAATACCACACTTCTATATTGAAAACCATCATCTTCTCTTTATTGGCTTAAAGGATGATCTGACATATATATGTGGACCAATCAGCTTACAGGCTGTCCAACAAGAGAATATTGATGATTTTATCAGTACTTATCACTATCCTACAAAACCCATTATTCCGCTTATAAGCTTTCATAAAATCCTCGAGATGACAAAACTATTATGTTATCTCATTTGTCAAAAAGAGTATACAAGTGAAGAAATCCTACATGATAATCAGTTGAGTGAAGAGCGTATCAAAGCAACAACAATGGAAAAATACTTTTTGATATTAAAGAAGAAGATGAGGAATATTATCATCATACCTATGAGGAAGAACAGAAATTACTTGATTGTGTGAGAGAAGGGAAGGTTGATGAAGCTATCAAGCTCAATCTTAAACTCGATGAACAGATAGGATTCATGAGCAAGAATGACGTCTTACAGTGGCAAAAGCTCTTTACTGTAGCCATTACGCTTACAGCCCGAGCAGCTATTGATGGAGGTATATCACCAGCTGTTGCTTATCGCTTAAGTGATTTCTATCTTCAAAAGTGTGATACATGTCAGGATGTTCATGAATTGATGGGACTGAGACTTGAGGCTATTCGTGATTTCGTATCACGTGTTCAGGACAAGAAAAACAGACATTATCATTCAAGCTATATTGAACAATGTTGTAGTTATATCGAGAAGCACTATCGTGAAAAAATCTATCTCAATGATTTAGCTGAATATCTTGGACTGTCGCCTTCTTATTTATCAAAGCTCTTTGCATCGCAAAAAGGCATCCGCCTACAGGACTACATTGTCACAGTACGTGTTGAACGTGCTGCGAACTTGTTGAGATTTTCTGATGAATCGATTGCTCGTATTGGTGACTATGTGAATTTCCCAAGCCAAAGCTACTTTAGTAAAGTCTTTAAGAAGTATATGCATATGACACCAAGAGAATATCGTGAAAATTTCAAGCCTAAAGAAATCGCAATTCATCACAATAAAACATCAAATAGCACAAAATAAAGACAATAAAGATCATTCTTCTTTGGTATAGTGTGCCAAAAGGAGAATGATTATGAAAAACTATTTATGTATTGATATTGGTGGTACATATACAAAATATGCCATTTTAAATGAGAATTGTCAGTTTATTGAAAAAGGAAAACAGCCAACCGAAAAAGAAAGTGAAGCATTATTTATTGAGATGCTTTGTGATATCGCAAAGAAGTATGAAGATGTAAGCGGGCTCGCGATATGTAGTGCTGGTGTTATTGACAGTAAGAGAGGCATTATGCATAATGGTGGATCTTTATCCGTTATTCATGATCTCGATATTGTCGCAAGACTAGAAGAACGCCTTCATAAACCGGTTACGATTATTAATGATGCAAGAAGTGCTCTTCTCGCCGAAGTGTGGCAAGGGGCACTTGAAGGATGCAAAAGTGGTGTTGCTGTGGTGATTGGTACGGCCGTTGGTGGAGCAATTATTTATGATAACATCTTGTTGGAAGGGGCGACAAATATGGCAGGTGAGTTAAGTTATGTCATTGGGGAGAACAGAAGACCGATGGCAGAACTTGGCGGTGTTGGTTATTTGATTGACGAAGCAAGTCAACTTACTGGTCAAAAACTCACATCAGGTGAGGAAGTCTTTCATTTAGCACGAGAGCACAATCAAGATGCCATAGATGCCATTGATCATTATGCCTATCAATTAGCCTTACTCATCAACAATCTTTATTTCATTGTCAATCCTGAAAAGATTGTGATTGGCGGAGGAATCTCTGAGGAAGAACTGTTTATGGAAGCTCTTCAATCTGCTTTAAAAGATGTGAATATGCTTTATCCTTTTAAAGTATCCATGCCTATTGTTGAAGCATGTCATTATCATAATGATGCGAATATCATAGGGGCACTTTACGACCATCTTACAAAACAAGACAAAATAATGACAAAAAGAAAAAGATAAGATAAAAGTAAAGAAAAAATATACGTTAAACTAAGACATGTAAGAGTTGACGTTAACGAAAAATAATGGAGGAATTCAAATGGAATTGTCGGAAAAAATGAATAAACTTTATGACAAAGATGGTATGGAAAAAGTAATGCGTCCAATTGACTATGCGACTGACGCGGTTGGTCAGGTGGCTTTAAATTCTATTACGGTTTTATCTGGACAGATGACATACTTCTATACAAACAAGGTTGGCATGGCTGCGGCAACTGTTGGAACAGTTTTATTGGTGGCAAAGATTGTTGATGCGGTAACGGATTTAATTATGGGGAAACTTGTTGATAAGACGAATACAAAGCGTGGTAAAGCAAGACCATGGTTATTAAGAATGCTTATTCCTACAATGGCTGCAATCATACTTTTATTCACTGTACCTGCAAATGCTGGCTCTTTCCGCTATGTCTACGCTTTATTGACAAATATCTTTGCATCGGCAATTTGCTATACGGCGGTGGCAGTGCCTTACTACACAATGATTGCTTATAAAACAAGATCTTCAGAAGAAAAAGGAAATATTGGCCGTTTCCGCTCAGCTGTTGGTTATGCAGTTGGTGTTGGTTTAGGTATTGGCTTAATTCCTATTACGACAGCACTTGGTGATGATCAACGTGCTTGGGTCATCCTAGCAGCTGTTCTCTCTATTCTATCTGGTATTGGTTTATTGATTACTTATAAATTCTCACAGGAACGCTATGTGGAAAGTGATGGTTCACAGGAAAAAGAAAGTCATATTTCTATTGTTGAAGGTATTAAGATTTTAGTGAAAAACAAATATTGGGTAAAGATTACTGTATTTGGTGTATGTATGAATATTATGTATGCGATTATTATGGCGGCACCTATTTACTACGCTTTATTTGTCGCTGGTGACCAAGCTTTCTATTCAACAATTAATACTGTTAATCTTATTCCTTCTATTCTTGGCTTCTTGACTGTTGGGTTCTTTATTAAGCGCTTTGGACTCACAAAGACAGCTAAAATAGCATCTATTATTGGTATTGTTGGTTCACTTGTCAGAGTGGCTTTCCCAGGTAGTATTCCAGTTACACTTATTGCAGGTTCGGTTGTTATGTATGCGACAATCCCACTTATTTCTGTTTTACCAGCTCTTGTCTTGAATACTTCTGAAATCAACTTTAAAAATGTTGGTGTAAGAATGACAGGTATGACAAATGCATCAAATAGCTTTGTAGGTAAGATTGGTTCTGGCTTAGGTGGAGCACTTGTTGGATGGGTACTTGCCTGGGGTGGCATTGATGCGGTCAATAAAGGTGGTGCCATGACAAATAAATTATTAAGTGCTGTCTATATCACAAATATCTATATTCCATTAATCATGTTTATCATAATGTTGATCATTATCTGGAAATATGATCTAGAAGAAAAGCTTCCTGCATTGATTAAGGAGAATGCTGAAAAAGAAGCACAGGAATAATCATTAAAGGAAGGAGAACTCATTTTGCGAATTGAAAGAATACATCTTTATGAAGATCGTAGAGACGTTACACTCACATCCTATATCATTTCAGATACTGGTGAACTAAGAGAACAGGGCAAGCGACCAGCAGTGAATATTTGTCCAGGTGGAGGATATTTCAACTGTGCAGATTGAGAAGGGAAACCCGTTGCATTACAATTTGCCGCAATGGGCTATCATGCTATGGTTCTACGCTATTTGACATATACACAAGGTAAGAAAGAATTCCCAGATTTCATGTCTAATTCACTCCTTCTTAATGAGAAAACTGTTCATCCTGCCCCTGTACTTGATATTGGAAAAGCAACGCCGTTTCTTAGAGAAAGAGTGAGGAATGGGGCATTGATATGGATAAAGTGGCTATTTAAGGTTTCTCTGCAGGCAGTCATAATACAACCATGTATGGCATGCATTAGGATAAGCCATTGATCAGTGAAGCGTTGGATGTTGAAAAAGAACAACTTCGTCTAGCAGTGCTCATACTTGGATATGGACTCTCGAATTATGTTTATTTAAGACAACAAAAATTTAAGAGTGCAAAGGATTAAGCCTTTCTTGGGTGGATAACCCAACTGAAGAACAACTCAAATAAGTTAGTCCAGCATTACTCGTCTCTGATCAGACACCATCAACTTATTTATGGGCTACTGCTAAAGATAACCTCGTTCCTGTACAACATACAATACGTATGGCACATGCTCTCGCTGACCATGATATTCCTTTTGAAATGCATGTCTTTGAAGAGGAACAACATGGCTTGAGTGTAGCCACACAGATTTCGGCAATGGTCAAGTCACAAATTTATCCTGATGTGGCGAAATGGGTATCACTAGTAGGGGCATGGCTCAACAAGAGATTCTCATTAAGCTTACCAGTAAAAACACCGTTTAAAAAAATACTTGAAAACAATGCATAATGTTATTTTACATAGGGGGAAAGACAAATGAATGATTTCTATCACATACAACATATCAATAACCAATTAACAGCTATTAAAAGCCTTACTGGTGAAATCATGTATTTACTTAAAGGCACACATTCAGCTTTATTAATTGATACATGTCTTGGTGTAGGGAACTTAAGGGAAGTTGTTGAAAAAGAGACGCATTTGCCTTTAAAAGTCATCATCACGCATGGTCATGTTGACCATGCGATGGGGGCTTCCTTATTTGATGAAGTGTATATGAATCATTTAGATGATGAGCTCTATCGTTTATCAAGTCCATTGTCTGAACGAATTGGCTATATTGAAGCTAATATTGGTGGAGACTGGCGGAATGCTGATTATGTACCACCAAAAGATCCTGCTCAATATCATGCATTACATGATGGGGATGTCTTTGATTTAGGAGATTTACATGCAGAAGTCTATCAATTGGCTGGTCATACACAAGGAACAATGGTTGTTTTAGTGCCAGAATTACGTCTATTGATTACAGGGGATGCTGCTAATAAATCGGTATTTATGTTTGGTGAAGAATGCAGTTCTATTCTTGAATATCGTGATAACTTGCTGGAAGTCGCACATAAACATAAGGGACGCTATGATATGTGTTATATGATGCATCATGAAATGGAAGCACCAAAAACATTACTGGAAGATGTTGCAAGTGTTTGTGATGACATTCTCAGTGGTAATGTTGATCATGTGCCTTTTATCTTTATGGGACAGGAATATGAAATCGCTAAAGCAGTCAATCAGAATTTTGACCGCTTAGATGGTAAATTTGGCAATATTGTCTATCGTCAGGATCGTGTGAAGTAGAGGTGATTTACTATCAGTAGTCAAGGGTATATTTTGATTTGTTTATCTTAGAAGCACAAAAAGAGGTTCGAGGAACCTCAAAAAAAT
>OCTW011602198.1_pt1 | contig 14063 bp, 10 predicted proteins | sample 1539671 | NCBI WGS metagenome assembly OCTW01 (sample SAMN02144230, study PRJEB22623) | gut metagenome | biome: sheep rumen | host: Ovis aries | place: New Zealand | reverse complement strand
GACGACGATGCTGTATTGGCCTATGCCCGTGAGCTGATTGACAACACCGGCCTGATTGGCAGCTACGGCAAGGAGCACATCGCCGACATTGCCGCCGCATACAACGAAGGCAACCCCACCGACATAGGAACCCTAAAAGACGCCCTCAAGCAGACTGCCCTCAAATACAACAAGATACGCTATGCCAACGTAACGAACAAGAACCACATCGCTAGCCAGCGCGCATACGTGCTTGACAACACTGAGGGTTACGGCCTGCTCTATGTTGACACCTCGGGTGACAAACCCGCCCTTAAGGTGGCTCCCATGGATCGTGAAGACCTCCGCGCCAACTGGATGGTGGCCCGCTCCGACAAATATGGCACACTCTGCCTCTACAACATAGGCACCGGCCTCTACATCAACACCGCAACCGACAACCTGCTCTCAGCTGAGCCCCAGCATATCGCTGCCTTTGCTCGCAGCGGCAAGGGTTTCTATGTGGGCAACACCAGCACCGAGTGTGTGGTAGCAGACGCCGATGGCAACACCAGTGTAGGCCGCTTCTCCGCTACAGGTGGACAATATCTGCTTCACGACAACCTGAGCCTCACGCCCTCCACAGAGCTGACACAGAAGGTTGTTGAAGCCATTGAGGTGCCCGGCAAGTTTGAAGAATACAAGGCTATGGTGCCCAACATCCTCGCCACTCCTGAAGGTGTGCTCGGCGCATGGACCGATGCCAGTGAACTGGAACAGCTCAGCGCACTCTACGACGACGGCAACATCAATGCCGACAAAGCTGACGAGCTCATTGCCCTAATCGACAATGCCAAGAAGGTTACTGCCGACACCAAGAAGATGGGCGCCTACACCATTCTCTCGGCCACTGAGGCCAACCAGAGTACTCCCGCCCTCACCATCGGTGATGACGGCTATGTTGCCCACAAGACTGCCACCGGCAAGGCCGACCAGATATGGTTGGGCATACCTAAGCAGGGCGGTCTTGAACTCTCCGCACAGGGTAAGTCACTCAACTACCTCTCTGATAATAGTGGCTCAACCGTTACCACCAAAACCCAAGGCGAAGGAGCACCATTCTTCTTCACTCCCATCAACGCAGGCCTCTATTGCTTAAGCGATGTACAGTACGGCCCCGTAGCCATCAATGCCAATGACGGCAACCTCAAGACCGCACTCAAGGACACTGAGGGCAACCAGTGGTATGTAAAGCCTGCCGAGAGCGTAAAGGTTAGCCTTAACTCGGGCGGCATAATGAGTCTCTATCTCGACTTTGACGTGCAGATTCCTGAGGGTGTAGAGGTTTTCAGTCTGGCCGGCTTCGACAACGGAACGCCCTCACTGACCAAAGTGAGCGGCAATATCCCGGCCCACACACCCGTAATTCTCAAAGGTGAAAGCTATGCCAACCTGTTCTTCCCCATCGTTGCCTCACAGACTCCTCAGGAAGAGGAAGGTCTCATGAAGGGCACACTGCTAAAGAAGACGGGACTCAAGAGCAAGACCTTCTACACTGTAGGCGTGAAATCTGGCAAGCCCTGCATCTCTCTAGCACTCACCAACAGCGTTAGCGCCAACCAGTGCTACATTCTCAAGGAGGATATGGAAGCCCTCGGTCTCACCGAGAACCAGTATGTGCTTGACTTCGACAATGCTACCGCAGTCAACAGCGTAGAGGACACCAACATAGAGGCCAAAAGCGGCAAGACCTACGACCTGCAGGGCCGTCCCACCACCAATGACGCCAAGGGTGTCGTGATTGAGGATGGTAAGGCTGTGCTGAACAAATAAGACAACCTATTCTGTAGAAAAGAAGCATATTTGACAACAGCTCCACGCGCGCGAACATTATTTATATAATATATCGCTATGTAATATGGAGTCTGCTACACGCAGATGAACGAAGCGGACGGGATCAACCATCCCGTCCGCTTCGTTTTATCTATTTTTGCCATCTTCCCACTCTCTACTTCTTTCTTGTAATACAAACCATTTTTATTAATTCTGACGCAAAAAACCGGCAGACCAACTTGCTGGTTTTCAGCCGTATTTTTGAAAGCAATAAAATTTTTTGTAATTTTTTTTATTTTTCTTGGGGATTTTTGTGGGGAATTGTGGGGAATTGTGTAATTTTGTAGGCAAATACAGAAATTGCCATTAAAAGCAGCATGAAATTCATAGGCACAACAGAAGCAAAGGTTGACAGCAAAGGCAGAGTATTCCTGCCCGCGATGTTCAGACGCGTCCTTGCCTCGTCTCTCGAAAACAATGGAGAGGAAGGTATTAAGGACAAAACTGGCAGTGCCGAAGTTAAGAACTCCAGTGGTGGCGAAATGAGTCTCATCATGCGCAAGGATCTGTTTGAAGACTGTCTGGTACTATACACTGAGCAGACATGGGAGCAGCGTATGAACGAGCTGACCTCGCGACTGAGTGTGTGGAGCAGGCATGACCAGGCACTGAAACGCCGCTTTTCCGCCGATGCGGAATGGCTGACACTCGACAACAACGGCCGTATGCTGCTGCCCAAACGCTATCTCAAGATGGCGGGCATAGAAGGCGAAGTTACCTTCATCGGCATGGACGACACCATTGAGATATGGGCCTCCTCCAAACTCAAGGAACACCAAGAGTCAGAGGACTTTGCTGCCGAGATTGAGAAGGTGATGACCGTTAGGTTCTAATAAGATTTTCTCCTGACAGTGGACAGAGAATATCACATACCGGTAATGCTAAGCGAGTGCGTTAACGCCCTCAACATCAACGGCAACGGAACATGGGTTGACGTTACCTATGGCGGCGGCGGCCACAGCAAAGCAATATTGGAAGCCTTGGGCGGCAGCGGCCACCTATACAGCTTTGACCAAGATAAAGACGCACAGGCTAATTTGCCTGACGCCAACAATTTCACCTTGGTATATAGCAATTTCCGTTTCCTGAAAAACTGGATGCGCTACTACGGCGTGGATGCTGTTGATGGTTTGCTGGCCGATCTGGGTGTGTCAAGCCACCACTTCGATGAAGCGGGACGTGGGTTCAGCTTCCGTGAAGACGGTCCATTGGACATGAGAATGAACGCCAATGCTCGCCTCACCGCGTCCGATGTTGTAAACAACTACACCGCAGACCAACTGGCCAACGTACTCTACCTTTACGGAGAGCTCAGACAAAGCCGACAGATGGCCGCCGCCATAGTGAAGGAACGCGAGCGAAAGCCCATAAAAACCACCCTGCAACTGCTCAACACTGTGGGAAGTTGCATAAAAAAAACACAGGAGAAGAAAGAGATGGCGCAGGTCTTTCAGGCCCTCCGCATAGAGGTTAACCACGAAATGGAGGCTCTCCGCGAGATGCTTTCGCAGGCAGTGGACCTGCTTAAGCCAGGCGGCAGACTGGTAGTGATGACCTATCACTCGCTGGAGGACCGCATTGTAAAGAATATCATCCGCTCAGGCAATGCCGAAGGCAAGGTAAGGACTGATTTCTACGGCAACCGACTCACACCGCTGCGCGCAGTGAACAATAAAGTGATTACCCCCTCGCCAGAAGAGCAAACCGCCAATCCCCGCAGCCGCAGTGCAAAACTGCGAATAGCGGAAAAGAACCAATGAAAATAAAAAAAACAACAATATGAAGGACTACAACCAAATTGAGGAACTTGTGGACAGAGCCATGCAGCCTGAGGATGAATTACTGCCTCTGATGATGCCTGGAGAAGACACTAACACTATGCAGGTCTATACCGCACCCGCAGAGAAAAAACCTCAGCCCAATGAGGCAGAAGAGGACGATGAGTTAGAAGGCAAATCAACCCGCCAAGTGCTCATCTCTGCCTTAGTAGATGACGAAGATGAACATATCAACTTCACCCTTCCCCATGTGCTGAGGGGCGACATCCTTACCACCCGCTGGCTAAGGCAGCAGATATGGTGGCTTGTGATGGTAGTAGGCATGGCTTTCTTCTATGTCAGTAACCGCTACTATGCTCAGAAGCAGATGATAAACAACAATCACCTGAAAGAGGAGCTGAAGGAGATGCACTACGACGCCATGGCCCGCTCGTCGCAGCTGATGCGTAACAGCCGCCGCAGCATCATAGTAGATAAGCTGATAAGTTCAAACAGCACATTAACAATGCCTGAGAGACAGCCAGCCGCCATAGAATAAATCTATTTGTTTTTTGGCACCTGCAGCACTGAAATTCAACTAAGTTTGAATGCCCTGCCGAACTGCATAATTATCAGACTGCAAGCCCCCCAAATCCCAGTACTTTCCCTTTACAGCCCTTGTCCCCCTTTTTCCTCCCACTTAACAATAGTTCACGGAGATGAAGAATTTCCCTCACAAGCAAGTCGTCAATAAATACATGCAAATCGCCTGGGTTGGCGTAGTTATAGGCGTGCTTATTGTTGGCAAGGCAGCATACATCATGTTTGCGCAAAGGGAGTTCTGGGCTAACAAGGCGGAGGAATGCGTAATCGACAGCATACCAATACAAGTGAACAGAGGTGACATCATCTCTGCCGACGGCCAGCTGCTGGCAACATATGTACCTGAATATAAGTTGTTTCTTGACTACAACATCTACGAGCCCGACTCTGCCCGCCACGTCAAACTGCAACATAAGAAAGACTCGGTACTGCTGAGCAAGATTGACAGTCTCAGCGAAGGTTTGAGCCGTCTGCTGCCCGACAAGAGTGCCCAATGGTTCAGTGCACGCATCAAGGAGGGATTCGAAAAAAGGAGCCGCCACTGGCTCATCTACCCCAGACGAATAAGTTATCTGGAATATAAGGAGGTAAAGCAACTGCCCTACCTTAAGGAAAGCCGTAATTTCTCTGGTTTCCACACCGAGATATACAATAAGATTGACAAGCCTTTCGGTTCGCTAGCCGCCCGCACTCTTGGCGATGTGGAGGGTAGCTCGGGCCGTGGCATATCGGGACTGCAAAAACAGTTTGACTCACTTCTGGCAGGTGAACCAGGCTTGGCCCACAAGGTCAAGACTATGAACAAATACCTGCCCATCATTGACAAGAAGCCTATACCGGGAGCAAACATATATACTACCATCGACGTCAACCTACAAGACTTCTGCGAAAATGCCCTGGTGGAAAAACTCAAGGAAATTGATGGTATGTATGGAGTAGCCATCCTCATGGAGACCAAGACGGGCGACGTGAAAGCCCTGGCCAACATGAAGCGCGGCGAAGACGGCGTGTATCGCGATGTGCAGAACCTGGCAGTAAGCCAGCTGATGCAGCCAGGCTCGGTATTTAAGACTATCTCGCTTACCGCCGCCATGGAATCTGGCAGGGTCAAGATTACTGACAGCGTCAACTGCTCATCGGGCAGTGTAACAGTGGGCGGATACACCATCAAAGACGCCTCGCACAAGAGCGCCAAGATTATCAAAGTCCCCGAAGTGCTGGGCTACTCCTCAAATGTGGGCGTTATCAAGCTCATTACCAAGGCCTATGGCGGCAGCAAGGATAGCGAGCAGCAATTCTGCGACGATGTAATGAAACTAGGCATTGGCGAAGACATGCAGCTCGACATTCCTGGTTACGAGCATGCCCGCATACCCAGTCCCAAAACATTAGGAGAATATTGGTCAGCCTCGTCCATGGCTTCAATGAGCATAGGCTACTCCACCATGGTGCCCCCAATCAGCCTGGCTGCCTTCTACAATGGTATTGCCAACGGTGGACGTATGATGCGGCCGCGCATAGTGACCCACATCACTCGCAATGGTGAGGTGATAAAGGATATACCGCCCCGTGCCATCAAGGAACATATGTGCAGCCCACAGACTGTACGCGACATTACCAAATGTCTGCGCTGGGTAGTCAGCAACGGATTGGGCGGCAAGGCAAGTTCGCCATACTTCAGCGTAGCTGGTAAAACGGGTACCGCCCGAGTGCAGCAGGCCGGTCACATGGGTGAATATCTGATAACCTTTGCAGGCTTCTTCCCCGTAGAGAATCCCAAATACACCTGTGTAGTATGTATGCGCAAAGCCGGTTCGGGCAGTGGCGGCGGCATGTGTGGCCCTGTGTTCAAGCAGATTGCCGAATACGTTATGGCCCAGGGCAAGCACACTACCATACGCGACAATGTTGACACCCTCCATAGCATACCGCCTACACTTGATTTCACCAATTTGCTATACACCAACCGACTGCTTAGCAATTTTAATTTCGTAGTTCCCAGTTCATGGGCTAACGACACCAACCTATACGCTCTCGGCAAGGTAAGCGTCAGCAACAAGCATGCCAAGGTTGAAGTGGAGCAGGTGGCTGCCGACATAGTGCCCGACATGCGTGGCATGGGCCTGCGCGACGCACTCTTCCTGCTTGAGAAGCGGCACCTTAAAGTTAAAGTCAGCGGTGTAGGCAAGGTCACCGCGCAAAGCCTGCCGGCCGGCAGCAAGATAAAAGCCAACGAGACCATAGTGCTGACCCTCGGCACTGCCAACATAGAAAAAAAAACGCAAGAACCATGAATCTCAATCAGCTGTTGAGCAACGTGAAGCCCCTCGAGACAGTGGGCAGGCAAGACCGTGACATTAGCGGAGTATGCATTGACTCACGCAAGGTGGAGCCTGGCAACATGTTTGTTGCCATCTGCGGCACACAGGCCGACGGCCATCTCTTCATAGACAAGGCCGTGGCATCAGGGGCCAAGGCCATAGCCTGCCAAACCATGCCAGCACACCTGGCAGAAGACGTGAGCTATGTCCTGCTGGAAGATACCGAGGATGCCGTAGGCAAGATTGCCACACAGTTCTACGGCAACCCTACCACACGTCTCAAACTGATAGGAGTAACCGGCACCAACGGCAAGACCACCATCGCCACCCTACTATTTAATATGTTCAGACAGATGGGGTTTAAGTGCGGCCTCTGCTCCACGGTGTGCAACTATATTGAGGACATCCCCTACCCCACCAGTCAGACCACCCCAGACCCCATCACGCTCAATGCTCTGCTGGGCAAGATGGCCGACGAAGGATGCCAGTATGCTTTTATGGAGTGCAGCAGCCATGCCATACAGCAAAAACGCATAGGTGGCCTTCACTTCGCGGGCGGCATATTCACCAACCTCACCCGCGACCATCTGGACTACCACAAGACCTTCGAGAACTATCGTAATGCCAAGAAGGCTTTCTTCGACGCAATGGACAAGGAGGCCTTTGCCATCATCAACATCGATGACAAGAACGGCCCCTTCATGATACAAAACACCAAGGCTCAAGTCAAGACCTACTCCACCATGAGAGGAGCCGACTTCCATGCCAAAATCATAGAGATGGGCTTCGATGGAATGTTGCTCAATATCAATGGGCAAGAGGTGCATGTGCCGCTGGTAGGAAAATTCAATGTTTCCAATCTGCTGGCCATCTACGGCACAGCCGTCATGCTGGGCCGTGAACCTATAGAGGTGCTCACCGTCATGAGCAACCTGCGCTCAGTCAGCGGTCGGTTTGAGACAGTACGTTCCACCAACGGCATCACTGCCATCGTTGACTATGCCCATACCCCCGATGCTCTTGAAAATGTGCTTGAGGCAATCCACGAAGTGCTCTGCAACAGAGGTGAAATCATCACCGTGTGCGGAGCAGGCGGTAATCGAGACAAAGGCAAACGTCCCGAGATGGCCAAAATAGCTGCCCGTCTGAGCAATAAGGTCATTATCACCAGCGACAATCCGCGCTTTGAAGAGCCACAGGATATCATCAATGATATGCTAAACGGCATCAGTGATACCGACAAGCCACGCACCCTCAGCATTGTCGATCGCCGCGAAGCCATACGCACCGCCGCCCTCATCGCCAAACCTGGCGACGTAATCCTCATTGCTGGCAAGGGGCACGAAGACTATCAGGAAATTAAGGGCGTCAAACACCACTTTGATGACAGGGAAGTGGTAAGCGAAGCCTTCAACATATAACATTGCCACCTTGCAATATATACACCATTCAAAATAACATTCACAACATCCGTCACCAATGCTATACTATCTTTTCCGTCTGTTAGATAATTTAGGAATCCCTGGTTCTGGAATGTGGTCCTACATCTCCTTCCGTTCACTAATGGCCTTCATTCTGGCACTAATAATCAGTGCCTGGTTTGGCGAACACTTCATCAAGTGGATGCGTAGCCACCATATCTCAGAGACTCAGCGCGATGTAAAAATCGACCCCTATGGTGTCAAGAAGCAGGGTGTTCCCTCCATGGGTGGCATCATCATCATTGTGTCCATCCTCATTCCCGTCCTGCTCTTTGGCCGGCTCCGCAACATCTACCTACTCCTCATGATAGTCACCACCATCTGGCTTGGAGCACTCGGATTTGCCGATGACTATATCAAGATTTTCCGCAAGAAGAAAGACGGTCTGCGCGGCAAATTTAAAATAATCGGCCAGCTTAGCATTGGCCTCATAGTGGGCCTCACCCTCTATTTCAGCCCCGACGCAGTCATCAGGCAGAATGTTGAGGTCATCAAGGACGGACAGGTCACCAGCGTCATCCATAAGAGCGAGCCCGTCAAGTCCCCCCAGACCACCATACCCTTCTTCAAGAATAACAACCTAAACTATAGCGAGCTCATGTCATGGCTTGGCGACGATGCCAAGGAAGCTGCCGGCTGGATACTCTTCGTTCTGGTCACCATATTCGTCGTCACCGCCGTAAGCAACGGTTGCAATCTCAACGACGGAATGGACGGTATGGCGGCAGGCAACTCGGCAATCATTGGCTTGGTACTCGGCATACTGGCCTATGTCTCCAGCCACATTGAATATGCCGGATACCTTAACATTATGTATGTACCCTATTCCGAGGAACTGGTAGTCTTCAGCAGCGCCTTTGTCGGAGCCCTGATAGGCTTCCTCTGGTACAACGCCTACCCCGCCCAGATATTTATGGGCGACACCGGCAGCCTGTCCATCGGAGGCATCATCGCCGTCATGGCCATCATCATCCACAAGGAGTTGCTCGTGCCCATCCTTTGCGGCGTATTTCTCGTTGAGAGCCTTAGCGTAATCCTGCAAGTAGAGTATTTCAAGCTTGGCAAACGCAAAGGGCGCAGACAGCGCATCTTCAAACGCACCCCAATACACGACAATTTCCGTGTGCTGCCTGAACAGATAGACAGCGACAGCACCATCATCTTCCGCAATTGGCCACGCAATGCCTTCCACGAGGCCAAGATTACCGTGCGTTTCTGGATTATCACCATCCTGCTGGCAGCAGCCACCATCATAACATTAAAGATAAGATAAAACATTATGCCACAGAAAAGGTTAGTTGTACTCGGTGGAGGCGAAAGCGGCATAGGCACAGCCCTCCTTGCACAGGCCAACGGCTATGATGTATTCCTCTCCGACTTCGGCACCATTAGTGAGTGTCACCAGGCCATGCTCCGCAAGGCTGGAGTGTCCTTTGAGGACGGCGGCCACACCGAGGCCCTCATCCTCAATGCCGACGAAGTGATGAAAAGTCCCGGCATCCCCGACCAAACGCCAATAGTTGCTAAGATAATAGCCCGTCAAATACCCATCATCAGCGAGATAGAGTTTGCCTCGCGCTTCACCCAGGCCCAGATGGTATGCATCACCGGCTCCAACGGCAAGACCACAACAACCTCACTCATCTACTACATCCTGCAAAATGCACATCTCAACGTGGGTCTTGCAGGCAACATAGGACGCAGTCTGGCTCTGCAAATACTTGAAGACCCCAAAGATATCTATGTCATCGAGCTCAGCAGTTTCCAACTCGACAATATGTTCTCCTTCCGCGCTAACGTAGCCGTGCTCATGAATATCACCCCCGACCATCTCGATCGGTACGATTTCAATATGCAGCACTACATTGACTCCAAGATGCGCATAATCCAAAATCAGACCGCCAACGATACCTTTATCTATTGGGCACAAGATGACCACATACCCACCGAGTTGCAACGCCGCGGCCTCTCGCCCGATAGTGCCGTGCCGTCAGGCTCTGCAGGCCCAATCCCCGCTCCCACACCATCATCGAAGCCTGCACGTGAGGGCCATCCTGCCCTCTGCCCCTTCATTGATGAGGACTTTACCAACCTTGGCCTCACCTTCTCACAGATAGGCAACCACAACAAACGTAATGCCCTGGCCGCCTACCATGCCGCCAAGGCACTTGGCGTTGACGAGCAGACCATACGCCAGAGCCTCCACAGCTTCCCGGGCGTAGAGCACCGCCTGGAGCGCGTGGCAACAGTAGGCGGCGTAACATATATCAACGACTCCAAGGCCACCAACGTCGATGCCTGCTATGTAGCCATGCAGGCCATGGAGACGCCCGTAGTCCTCATCGTCGGCGGCAAGGACAAAGGCAACGACTACAGCGTGCTCGCCAACATCGTGCGTCAGAAATGCCGTGCCCTTGTCTATCTTGGTGCCGACAATGCCAAACTACACGCCTCCTTCGACCCTCTGGGCCTCCCCGTGGCCGACACCCACAGCATGGCCGATTGCGTTAAAGCCTGCCGCGACCTCGCTCAAAGCGGTGACACCGTATTGCTCAGCCCCTGCTGCGCCAGCTTCGACCTCTTCCATAACATGGAGGATCGCGGCCAGCAGTTCAAGCAGCAAGTAGCCGCCCTGTCCAACCCATAAGCATCATACACAGTGTCACGTAGTTAGGCTACGTGAAACCCCAACTATCATATCCTCAAGAAATACCCCTCGTCCCTCTTTTGAGGGATAAAAAAGGGAGTCCCTTTAACCCTAGTCCTCGCCATGACCCTCCCTAACGACAAGGCATCACTCCGCAACATCTTCACCCTGCAGGGCGACAAAACCCTATGGGCCATATTCTTCATACTGGCGGCAATCTCGCTCATCGAGGTATATAGTGCCGCCAGCACACTCACTTTCTCCAGCGGCAACATTTTCAAGCCCATATTGGGCCATGCAGCCAACCTTCTCATAGGCTTTGTCTGCGTGTGGATATTCCATAACATACCCTGCGGATGGTTCAAATTCTGGATACCGGCATGGGTAGTCTTCATGGCCTTCCTCATCTTCCTACCACTGTTTGGCACCAAGGTCAACGACGGTGCCCGCTGGATAGACATCCTAGGCATACGCTTCCAGCCATCCGAGTTTGCCAAAGGGTCACTCATCGTCATCGTAGCCTTCCTCCTCTCCGCCTATCAGACCAAAAAGGGCGCCGACCGCCACGCCTTCAAATACATACTCATTACCACCATAACCACCTGCTTCTTCATCTTCCTCGAGAATTTCTCCACAGCAGCCATCCTCTTCTTGGTAGTATTCCTCATGATGTACTTTGGGCGCGTGCCACTCAAGCAGTTAGGCAAACTCCTGCTAGCCTTACTCATCAGCGGCATAGCCATCTTCCTCCTCGCCAAGGTGCTCACCACCGATGCCATAGTTGAGAAAGTGCCTATGCTCCACCGCCTTACCAACTTCACGGCGCGCATTGACCGCTTCATGGGCAACGACAAGAACCAGACCGACAGCACACGCCAGACCACAGCCAAAGACTTCGACATACAAAAAGAGCCTCAGGTTGGACACGCCCACATCGCCATAGCCAAAAGCAACATCATCGGATGCGGCCCTGGCAACTCCCGAGAGCGCGATTTCCTACCTCAGGCATATTCCGACTTTATTTTCGCCATCATCATCGAGGAACTGGGCCTTGTGGGCGGAGCCGTTATCGTCCTGCTCTACATCATCATACTCTTCCGCGCCAGTCGCATAGCCAGCCGTTGCGAACGTAATTTCCCCGCCTTCCTCATCCTTGGGCTGGCCATGCTCATTGTCGTGCAGGCAGCCATCAATATGAGCGTAGCCGTCGGGCTCATACCCGTCACCGGCCAACCACTGCCCCTCATTTCGCGCGGTGGCAGTTCCATCATGGTCACCTCCATCTATTTCGGCATGATGATATCCATAAGCCGCTTCGCTCGCAAGCGCGAAGACCTCAAGCCCGCAGAACCTGCTCCCGCAGATGAGCCGGAACCCACCACCGCTGATTCCGCCCAGCCATAACGCATAATGCCACGCAGTTCAGCTGCGTGTACGAACCTAAAAACTCAAATTATGAAGTACCTATCCATTCTCCTCGCCCTGGTCATGAGCCTCAGCCTCAGCGCCAAAAAAGAGAAACAGACTACCATTGACATGCTCACCTCCAAGGGGCGCATAGTCCTACGACTCTATAATGAGACTCCCCAGCATCGCGACAACTTCATCAAACTCGCTAAGGAAGGCTATTTCAACGATCTCCTCTTCCATCGTGTAATTGAAGACTTCATGATACAGGGCGGCGACCCCAACAGCCGTGATGCCGCACCTGGAGCCCTGCTCGGCGAGGGAGACCCTGGCTATACACTACCCGCAGAAATCCACCTCCCCACCCTCCATCATAAGCGCGGCGCACTGGCCGCAGCACGCGAGGGCGACCAAACCAACCCAGAGCGTCGCAGCAGTGGCAGTCAGTTCTATATCGTATGGGGTAAGACCTTCACCCGTGAGGAGATAGACAAGATAGCCGCCCACGTAGAGCGCACAACCGGCTACGTCATGCCCGAAGAACTCAAGAAATACTATATGCATCACGGCGGCACACCTCATCTCGACGGCGCCTACACCGTCTTTGGTGAAATTGTCAAGGGCATCGAGGTTGTCAATGCCATCCAGCAAGTTGCCACCGACCGCAACGACCGCCCCTTGGAGGACATCAAGATTCTCAGCGTCAAGGTCAAGTAGCGACAAGCACGACGTGGCAATAAAACGAATATTTTTTTTCATGAAGGCAAGTTCGAGAGCGAAGCGGCAACTATCAATTATCAACTGCGAAGCAGTCGCGAGAACTTGCATTTGCTGTCGGTGAAGCCGGTGCAAATCTTAAAAGCAAGTTCGAGAGCGAAGCGGCAACTATCAATTATCAACTATCAATTATCAACTAGTTCGTGTTCCTGTCCTCTCCTGCCATAGTACTCAGTCGCGTGCACCACACCGACAACACCTATATTCTCACCCTCTACACCCAGGCAGAAGGCAGCATATCCTTCGCCGTCAGGAACACCAAGTCTAGAGCCCAGACCTCCAATCTCCAGCCCCTCACCCTTCTCAACATCGAGTGGAATCACCATCCATCGCGTAACCTGCAGCACCTGCAGAGCGCCAGTATCCTCTCCCCTTACACCACCCTCACCAGCCATCCCCATAAGGCCGCCGTCACCACCCTGCTTGGCGAGGCCCTTCATCACGCCCTGCGCCAAGAGCACCACGGCGACATCTTTCCTTTTCTCCTTACAAGCCTGCAGTGGCTTGATGGTGCCTCGCAGCGTTATGATAATTTCCATCTCATCTTCCTCGTGCAGCTTGCCGGTCAACTCGGCATAGAACCCAACCTGGAGGGAGCATCGCGCAGCCCCTATTTCGACATGATCAATGCCGAATGCAGCCCCGTGCAGCCCCAACACAACTATTATCTCACCCACTCCGACCTGCGTCTGGCACCGCTGCTGCACCGCCTCAGCTATACCGACATGCACCGCCTGGTCCTAACACCATCGGAGCGCCATCGTACCCTGCGTGCCATCCTCGCATATTACCGCATCCATATCCCCGGCTTCCCTCAGCTCCGCTCCCCCGAGATGCTCAAGGATATGCTCTGACAGTCTTCCCCTTTATTAGTAATTTTCCACCAGAACAACGCAATGCCTATCTGAACAATCAGAATACTCGGAATAATCAGAGTAATAAGAATAATCAGAGCTCAACTGGCAATCAGGAGGACGCGCAGAGGTAAACTAACGCGAACCATAGAGAAACTAACGTGGACTTAAAAAAAGGTAATAATATAGATGTTGGCACAGATTACTCATAATGCAGCCAATTCTGACTGCGTCAGTTGTATGTTTATTGCATAGCAGCGTTGATTAGAATAGACATAAGACTTTTATTCCGAGTCTTTTGCGTGATCATTGCCGAAGTTTAATCTAATCCCCTTGAAAAAAGTTTTAACTCCGTGGAAAAATAA
>OCTW011328920.1_pt1 | contig 14066 bp, 9 predicted proteins | sample 1539671 | NCBI WGS metagenome assembly OCTW01 (sample SAMN02144230, study PRJEB22623) | gut metagenome | biome: sheep rumen | host: Ovis aries | place: New Zealand | reverse complement strand
CATTGTAATAATTGGCGTCGGTGATGTGGGGGATGGCATTGTTCAGGGTCTGCAGTTTGCCGCCGACGACCGTATAATCGACGCCGCCCGTATAGGTTTTCGAGCCATCGTAGGACGTCATTTTTACGACATTGTCGACGTTGTAAAGCATTTGCACGGTGTCGCCGACATTGATGAACATGGCGGTTTCTTCGAGCATTTGCTTATTGTTCCAAAATGGCTGCATGATGGGCTTGAGATCTTTCTGGTAGATGTTGTCATCGGGGATGCATGTGCCTTCCTGGCAGATCTGTTTGTCTGCGCATGCGATTGATGCAGAAAACTCTTTGCAGCCATCGCCATTCGTGTCTTCACATTTTTGATAGGTGCGTTCATCGGCGCATTTGGGCGCACTGCAAGTGTTTGTACATACAGGCGGTTTGGCTTCGCATGCACCATTCTGGCAGGCTTCGCCTTTCGGGCATGGTGATTCAATCCATTCTGCACAGCCAGTTTCTGCATTGAGCTGGCATGTTTTCAGGGTGGATTCATTTAAACACGCGTGTGCTTCGGTGCATTCTTTCTGGCATTCCGGCGGGGTTGTTTGGGGTTCGCATGCACCGTTCTGGCAAGATTCGCCTTCCGGGCAATGGGTTTCGACCCATTCTGCACATCCGGTTTCTGTATTGAAGTGGCAGCTTTTGAGCGTCGATTCATTGACGCATAGGGCTTCTTTGGGGCATGATGTCCCACACTCTGTCGAAGCAGACTTGCATTCCCCACCCATACAGGACTCGCCTTCCAGACATGGCAATTCAATCGGTTCGGCACAGCCGGTTTCTGCGTTGATCTGGCATGTTTTCAGGGTAGTTTCATTGATACATGCAGGTTCTTCGGTGCATTCTTTTTGGCATTCCGGCGGGGTTGTTTGGGGTTCGCATTTACCATTCATGCAGGATTCTCCTTCAGTGCATGACGATTCAGTCCATTCTGCACATCCGGTTTCTTCATTGAAGTGGCAGCTTTTGAGTGTCGATTCATCGATGCATAGGGGGTCTTTGGGGCATTCTTTTGTGCATTTCGGCGGTTCTGTTTGGAGTTCGCATGCACCGTTCTGGCAGGATTCGCCTTTTGGGCAAGGCGATTTAATCCATTCTGCACATCCGGTTTCTTCGTTGATTTGGCATGTCTTGAGCGTGGCGTCATCCAGGCATGTGGGGTCGCCGGAACATTCTTGCTGGCAGTTCCCGTGAATATTGGGCAATGTGATAGTCGTTTCACTGTCGCAAGCATTCACACCAAAAGCAATGCAGATGGCCGAAGCAATCAGGATTGTGGTTTTCGAAACACTTACTTTTTTCATCGTTTTACTCCTCCTGTCGATGGCGCATGTTGAACATAAAAATAAAGTTCCACAAGCATTATGGCAGAATATCATGCAAATACGAATAAAATAAAAAAACGCTCCGCGTATTGCCAAAGGCAATAGCGGAGCGCCGCAGAGCGTATGAAGGCCGCAGGCCGAAATAGCGGCGGCCTCAAGATTAATCCGATTCCGGGCCAGCTTTTGCTTCGTTGGATTCTTGGGTGGCAGGCGCCGGTGTTTCGGTGGCAGGCGCCGGTGTTTCGGAGGCAGGGGATTCATCTTTCGTTTTGTCTTCTTTCATTGCATGCTTTTCGCTCATTTTGCGATGTTTGCGATGATATCCGTAGGAGCCGTACTTCAGGTTGAGGTAGATTGAATTGAGCATGCCGAAACCGATGAAGTAGCAAACCAGCAGGAAAAAGGCGACGGTAGGATGGCTCAGGAAGCACATGGCCGCGAAGAAGGCAACGCCGATACCGATGTAAATCCAGTCGTGAATGGTCTTTTTGCCCTTAAGTGTTTTGTATTTGACGGTCGAAACCATGAGGACACCGATGGCGATGGTGATGCCGCCGATGGTAATGAGTTCGGAGTTGGTAAATGAAGTAAAACCGATGTGTATGGCGGCCATGACGATGGCTGCGATGGTGGCTGCGCCGCCGGGAGCTGGTATGCCTTTAAAGTAGGTTTGTACACCTTCATCCGGGGCTTCGACGTTGAATCGGGCGAGTCGTATGAGTGTGCCGCTGACGTAGAGGAAACAGGCGATAATGCCGAAGATACCGGCCTGATGCAGTGCAAATCCGTACATGATAAAGGCGGGTGCAATACCGAAACTGACGCCATCGGCGAGGCTGTCGAGTTCCATTCCAAATTTAGTCGATGTTCCTGTTTTTCGCGCAACTTTGCCGTCGAATAGATCGCAGACTAGGCTGCCAATTAGCATCAAAGCTGAATAAAATATATAATCGAAGTGTTCGGCACCTTGTTTGCTCATGGAATCGACGACGAGTGTCATGGCAATAAAACTGCAGCAAACAGAGCCTAAAGTGATGAGGTTTGGCAGTGCAAACTTTGCTTTTTTAATTTTCTTCATTTTGGACATGTTTAAAATCCTTTTTGAGTGTCCAGCGAGGGGTATCGCGTTTTTCAATCTTCTGCATGGTATTTTCGAAGATATTGTCGAGGGAAATGTTTTGCATATTGGCAAAGCAAATTAAGACAAACAGGAGATCTCCCAATTCTTCTGCAGAACTATGCAATGGCTCTCCGGATTTTGGCTTTTTGACGCCTGTTTCATGGCTGACAGCGCGCGAGAGCTCGCCCAATTCTTCGGTCAGCCTTGCGATTTGTACGAGTGGTGGGAAATATCCCTCTTCAAACTGGGATATCCACTGATCGACGCGTTTTTGTGCATCATGCAGCGTAATGGAATTCATTGTTTTTTTCTGTAATATGAGATGACAATTGCAAACAAAACAGGCGTAGTCTTTGGAACTCTATGCCATACATCCATAAACAGTCTATAATAGTGCGAACGCTCTTAGCAATTGGCAAAATGTTTAAATAGTAATCCATTGCGATGGTTCGGCCTTCCGCATTGATGGAAGTTGTGAACAAATCCGTTTGTTAAAAAACGATTTACGGCTGAATTGTGACAATCTATTGCAATTTTCCTACTGGAAAAATGTAGGCAAATGTGCTATATCTAAACAAGCCCGTCTGGCGCGCACAACGAGCGTAGCTTGACTGGTGAAGTGGTCAAACTTAATTGATGTGAATTGTCAGACTTTTGAGAATTTTAGTTAACTCAAAAAAACTGGAATATTTGTCCGGCAGATGCCGTTGACAGATCTGCGCACTAACGCATTCACCTTCAGTATGTCAAGGAGAAAATGTAATGCCTGATGTAAAAAATACCGAAACTAAAAAAGAGCATCTTCTTAAATGGCAAATTGGCGAACGAGTTGTCTATCCAAGCCATGGTGTGGGTGAAATTGTTGCAATCGAATCGAATGAATTGTTTGGCCCGGGAGCGCAGGTTTATGTTCTCGAGCTGATCCAGTCTCCACGTCGCGTGACGATTGCCACCGAGAAGGCCGAAAAAGGGGCGCTCCGTCCCGTCGTATCTGCCGAAGAAGCTAAAAAAATTATTGCCTCCCTCAAAGAACCGCCTCCTGCCTCCAAATCCGTTCCCTGGACAAAACGTCAGCGCATCCTCAATGACAAGCTTGCCAGCTGCTGCCTTCAGGATGTTGCCGATGTCGTTCGTGAACTGTATCACCTCAAAAACATTAAGGATCTTAGCTTTAGTCAAAGACGGCTTTTTGATACCGGTATCGGTCTCATCGTTCAGGAACTTTCGATTTCTCTGCAGCGACCTGTCGAGGAAATCGAAGAAGAAATACGTGCCATGTTTGTATAACTTTTAACATACATTCTATAGCAACAGAGCCGAGTTTAGGCTATGCTCTCCGTTGTGGCTGTGGCGCAGGTTTATCGCTTGCGCGATTATCGTGGGATAATCTGTAGACACACATGAGAGCATAGCCTTTTTCTTTTTTGGGGGCTCCAAAACTCATGCTGCGCACATGAGGCGTGAGATTCCTTCATATTTTATAGGAGACTACAATGCGGCTGTTGCACATGACCTCTGTCCTCGTTTCTGCCCTTTTGCTTTTTGCATGCTCTGATGATTCAGAAAGCCGCTCAGATACTCAGGCGGGAGATCCACCGATAGATGACCAAACACCAACGTGTGACAAGGCATGCCCCAAAGAGGCCTCGTGCGTAGATAAAACAACGCTCAAGAGCTGTCAGCTCAATGAGGAGACAGGCTGTGCAGAATGGATCGAAACACCTTGCCCGAATGATACATTCTGCGAGTCTGGCGTGTGTACTTCCACATCTCTGGAATGCGATGCCTGCCCTCCGGATGGGGCGGAATGCGTGGATGAACATGCCTATAAAAAATGCGCACCAAACGGTGAGACGGGCTGTCTGGGATGGTCGGATCCCATTGCATGCGGTGAAAATGAGACTTGTCGGGATGGGCAATGTGCAGCCTCAGAAGCGCCTGTCTCATGCTCGGATGCCTGTACCCAAAATGAAGCATGCGGCAGCAACAACAGTTACAAGGAATGCAAGGATACCGATGGCGATGGATGCAAAGAACTCGTCGAGGTTTCGTGCGACTCTGCACAAACTTGCAGTAAAGATGCATGCGTCTGCAAAAAATTCAATGCCGAACAGCCCAGCATGATCCATCTGCTCTCCGACGAGGGGAAAGGCAAATCGGAGTCGACGACGGTCAATGGTGGATTTCATGACGAATACCTCTATCACCACACTAATGAGTTCAAAATCGGCGTCCGGCAGGAATGGGGCGGCAGCATTATCTTTTGGGGACAGGCCGGTGACAAACCGGGATTGAACGATACCAATACGATCGATGCCAACGATACTGGCCGCGAGGTTCAGGTCGCAATTTACGATCTCTCCCGTCTCCGTCAGTTGTGCGCGGCTACAGCTTCCTGCTGGATCGATGGGGTGGGCAGCAGTACGAATATTTGTTCGACGGATATCAGGCATCTCGGGTGGAATCCTGTCCAGGGCGGCAATTATTGTAATACCGGCTCTGGCGTCGAATCCGTCTCGAACAAAGATGGCATTCTCGAAATCGTGACCGTGCCTCTGCAGTGGAATCCCGATTGGGACAATGGGGACCCGAATGCATGTGGTTTGTCGCGGGAACAGATATGCGCAGACGCAAGCAAAAATCATAAAAGATCCGATGTGCGCCTGACACAACGCATCCGCTTTATCAATGCTCTGACGGCTGAAATTTATTATAAGGTCGATAATATCGGTGAACTCGATCACAGGGCCAATGTCCAGGAATTCCCGACGCTCTATTCGGCCTATGGCGGACATGGACTCGGTGATTACGGCACACTCATGACGGCCAATAACACACTAGTCAAGCCTGAATCGAACACGGTTTTTAAAACAGAAGAACCCTGGGTTGCCTTTGTCAACAAAAGTAAAGAATATGGCGTAGGACTTTTGTACGAAAATGGGGTGCTCGAGTTTTCTGGTGAATATCACCCAAACAGCTTCAATGTGGTACGCTCGCGGGTCAATTTTGGCTTGCCTAAAAATGGAAGTGTGCAGACCAGAGTGTATCTCTTTTTGGGCAATTACAATACGATTGCGGATCAGGTCTCCAAAATACAAAAAAGATTGCCCCCCTTTGGAGCACTGGATAAACCAACTGGCGCAGAAAGTGTCAGCGGGGATGTCGCAATCTCAGGATGGGTTCTTGATAACAAAAAAGTTAAGAGGGTGGTCGCACGGATTGACGAAACGAAAGAAGTCGAACTCAAATACGGAGAGGAACGGTTTGATGTTTGTCTGTCGTGGGTTGGCTATGCCGATTGTCAAAAATCTGGTTTCAGTGGCACCGTCTCCTTTGAGGGATATACCAATCAGTGTGACCACCTGATCGAGATTATTGCGAAAGATGATGATAATAACGAGCGAACCATTGCCCGCAAGTTAATTAAGGTTAAATAGTTGACTAATTGCGTATATTTCTTGACAAATTTCTTAATAAAGACTATAGGCCGCCCGCTTTTGTTCTATCGCAAAAGCGCCGGTCTTTTTTAGACACATTATTTCGCTGTGACTTGTTTACCCGGGCTGTGTGTCCGATCGCAAACAGGTCAAAACCACCGGTCATTGCAGTTGTTGTAATTTTTTTAGAGCATTGGCCGTTGTGCGGTGAGCGCCGCAAAAGGTTTGGATTCGCACGTTGTTGTGCACTTGACAAAAAAAGGAAATTCCATGAGTCGTTACACTGGTCCACGCGTCAAAATTCTTCGTCGTTTTGGTATTGCTCTTCCGGGTTTGACCCGCAAGACCGTTGCCGAAGGTGTCAATCCTCCAGGTGAACATGGTGCCGGTCATCGCCGCAAAGCGAGCGAATACCGCGAACACCTCGATGAAAAACAGAAAGTTCGTCTCAATTACGGCCTTAGCGAACGTCAGTTCATTATCTACATGAAAGCCGCTATCAGCAGCAAATTGGATACGGGTCTGCGTCTGATTCAGCTCCTCGAAAGCCGTCTCGACAACTTCGTTTTCCGTGCCGGATATGCTCCCACCATTCCCGCTGCACGCCAGATCGTCAATCATGGTCATATCCTTGTCAATGGCCGCAAGGTCGATATCCCCAGCTTCCAGGTTCGTCCGGGTGATGTCATTTCTCTCCGTGAACGCAGCAAGAAAGTCCAGTTCATCCAGGATTCCATTGCTACACCGTCACTCGCTCGCCCGAGCTACCTCGAATTCGATCCCGAAAAACAGACCGCCAAAATGACAACCGAACCCAGCCGTGAGGATGTCCCCATCGTCGATCTCAAAGACAACCTCATCATCGAGTTCTACAGCCGCAAGGTGTAAGATCTTTCGCATTCTGCGCCCTTGTGGGCGCAACAGGCGCATGTCTTTCGGGCATGCGCTTTTTTTTGTCAAATTAAGATTTTATTTTTAACAAACGGATTGGTTCGCAGCTAACGCTGCTCACATTTTTATAAACGCGAAGGCCGTTAGGCCTGAGCAAATCCGTTTGTTAATCAAAAACAAAAAAACAGCGAAGACACCGTTAGGTCTGAGCAAATCCGTTTGTAAGAAAACAAAAGGGAAACAATTATGGCCAATATCAAAGCGGCGATTCCCAAGGGAACGCGTGATTTTCTCCCCGAACAGATGCGTCAGCGCACATTCGTCATGGACATCATTCGTCGTGTTTACGAAAAACACGGTTTTGCTCCCATCGAAACACCGGCCATCGAAAATATCGAAACGCTGATGGGAAAATATGGCGAAGAGGGCGATCAGCTGCTCTTTAAAATACTCATGCGAGGTGCCAAAGCCGCATCAGGCCAGTGCGATCTCGGGTTGCGCTACGATTTGACCGTACCTTTGTCGCGCTTTGTAGCCATGCATCAAAATGAAATTGGCCGCATTTTTAAGCGCTATCAGATGCAGCCGGTGTATCGTGCCGACCGGCCGGGGCATGGACGTTTTAGGGAATTTTATCAGTGCGATATCGATATGATTGGGGCACTCGCTCCTATGCCCGAAATTGCCTTGCTTCATGCTGTGAGCGATGTTTTTGCCGAGCTCAAATTCGACAAACTCTGCATTCATCTCAATGATCGCCGCATTTTGCGTGCACTTATTGAAGTCTGCGGCATTCCCGTCGAGCTCGAAACCACTGCCATTACGGCCATCGATAAACTCGACAAAATTGGCGTCGACGGCGTGCTCAAAGAACTGGCCGAGCGCGAAATTCCTCAGGATAATGCACAAAAACTGATGGCACTTATTGAAGCCAAAGAGACGAATGATGCGACATTGCTGGCGCTCGAGTCGCTCTTTGCAGATAAGGCCGATGCGCTCAAGGCTGTACAGGAACTGAGGGTGATCGTCGATGCTTCCCGATCATTCCCGAATGCACCGCAAATCCGCGTCAGTCCGGAACTTGCCAGGGGCCTGAATTATTATACCGGTGCTATCTTTGAGATCCAGGCCGAAGGTCTCAGCTCGAGCATTGCCGGCGGTGGACGTTATGATCATCTTATTGGCATGTTCTCTGGCCGCGATATTCCTGCGGTTGGCATCAGCCTTGGGTTTGAACGCATCTGTGTCATTATGCAGGAACGCGGAATGTTCGATAACATGAAAAATGACATCGATGTCGTTGTTGCACCAGCTTTGGCATCCGCTTTGGGGACGGCAGTTCAATTCTCTGCACAGGTGCGGGCGCTCGGATTCTCGTGTGAACTCTATCCCGGTTTTGACAAGCTCGCCAAACAGTTCAAATACGCCAACGAACGCAATGCACATTATGTTGCCGTATTGGGTGAAGATGAACTCGCCAGTGGTACGGTCACACTTAAGGATATGGTCACGGGGGAACAGAAAACCGCACCGATGAACGCAGTGCATGCAGAAGATGGCAAGCTCATGCTGTAGTTCCGGCTTTCCTGTTAGGTAAAAAGCGCCGTATTGCCGTCAGGCAAAAGGCGCTTTGCGCACGACGTATTCGGCATTTGCCGAATAGTCGGCGCGCCAAAATACTTGTCATTTTATAGGGGTCGTTTATACTAAAGTGCCTTGTTTTGGCGAGGCAATTCAACTTTGATTCCACTTGAGCTCAAACGTCGCTGGAATTTTAGTGGCGTTTGATTATTTCGGAGAAGCCCTGCATGCTTCAGAATTTAAGAGACCAGAAAAATTCCTGGTTAATTGCTGTACTTTTTGGCGTCATTATTCTCGTTTTCATCTTTATGTTCGGTATGCCGGGAACGGATTTGTTCGTCAGTAAGACAAATCCGGATGTGGCCAAAGTCGGCAGCCATAAAATATCTTTTGATGTCTATCGGAGCATGATCTATCGCTATCATGGAGATGACATCTACAATGCACCGAATTATCCGGCTCAGGCAAGGCAGCTGGCCGAAGGCATTGGTGTCATTTATTTGCTCGCCGATGCCGCACGCGAGGCCGGTCTGCGCGTCAGTGACGAAGAACTGCACGATTACATTACGAACTGGGAATCCGGGAATAATGATATTATCCGTCTGGGATTCCTGCATAAAAATCAATTCTCGCAGAGAAATTACAACGATGCACTGAGCCGTATGCAGCTCTCTGCGCGTGATTATGAAGATTTTAAACGCGAAGAGCTGCTCGCACGACGTTATATGATCCTCATGATGTCTTCCATCAGCGTCTCGGACGAGTCGCTCTGGCACGATTATGCCGTAGCCAACGCCGCTGCGGATCTCGAGATCGTTCGCCTGACGACCTCTGCCGTCGGTGCCACTTTCAAGAATCTGACGACAGAGGAAATCGCCAATTTTGCCGAGCGCGACAAAGATAAGATTCAAGATTATTATAATGAGCATCTCGGCGACTACACGACGCCCGCCAAAGCAAAGCTCCATCAGATCGTCATTCAGAAGCAATATGCAAAACTGACAAATCCCGGCGAAAAGACGATCAAGACGAACCAGCCAACCGAGCGATTTGCCATCGTCAAAAACCAGGTGCTCAATGAAAATCTCGATTTTGCCCAGGCATTTACAGACTATGACGAATCGGAAGACAAGGAACTCAAGGGCGTAACGGGGTTGTTGAGCATCGATATTATGGCTGAGCCCATTCAAAAGGCTATCGAAGGTAAAGCCGTGGGGGAAGTGGTGACAGCGGAACTTTCGGATCGCTTTATCATTGCCAAAGTCTTGGAACGTACCGATAAAGTCGTCACCCCACTTGCGGATGTTCAATATCAGATCGCCGAAAAACTGCTCAATGATCAGCGCATCAAGAGCCGAACCGATGAAGTTGCAGCCAATATGATTGCGCTGGCTCAGAGCGGTAAATCCCTTCAGGATGCGGTTTCGTCCACACTTTATGCCAATGTCCTTGCCGATCAGCCCATGGCGCCTGCCGCAGAAATCGCGCCAGATTCTGCTCCCGCAGATGCCCCAAAAGCTGAAGATGCTCCCGAAACTGCACCCGAACTGGTTGCCATTCCTACAGAGCTGCCCATCGTGCCCGAAGCTGGGCGTGCCAAAGCGATGGAAATCAATGATGTCACCACGAGTACCAGTTTTCTTACCGGCGTCGGTATGAGTGACGATCTTGCCCGCGATATTCGTGCTGCTCAACCCAATACGGTACTCTCAAAACCCTATCAGATTGGGGAAGATACCGTGATTGTCAAAGTGGTCAATAAAAAGGAAGCCAGCCGCGATTTGTTTAATACCGAAATTGAACAGCTCCGCGAACAAGCTATCGCCGAAAAAGCCCTTAAGCTCGTCGGATCTCCCGATGCCGTCATCTCGGCCAGCGGTCCATACGGCCTTTGGGTTCAGCAAAAAATATCTCAGGCCAAAACGGATGGATCTTTCACCCTGACTGAAGATTATTTCGCAAAACTGGCCTCAAGACGCCAAAAACAGGCTGAATCCAAATAACCTTTGGTCTAACCTTTTTTACACATGAAAATAGATCGTCATTCCATCTTCCTGGCATGTCTGTTGTGCATTGCGGGGTGTTCCAGCCGAACACCCGAAGATACACCATCCCGGGATGTGGCAACTGTCGACGTAAAACCAACCATCGATATGCCGGAAATGCCTGAAAAAACAGGCGTTTTCGGGGTTGTCAATGGCGGCATGTTACAAATCGAAGCCGGTGAAACAGACCGGCTCATGCAGACCAATGCCGAGCGCGGGTTTGGGTTCTCCGTGCCTGTGGGGCATCGTGTTTCCAGCAAGCTCTCTTCTTTTCGCATCCATGATCCTCAGTTGGATGTGGCACATCTGAGTATGACGCGGTATCAGGGCGTGGCGGTGATTTCGGGGGGACTCAACGCCCCTGTGGATAACACCAATACTGCATGGCTGCCGGCAGAGACGATCCCCGCATTGCTTAAGGTGTATGATACTCAGGCGGGGATGGCCGAGTTGATACCTGAGCAAAAATTGACGCCCGGGTTCTATGTCATTCATGACAATTCTATGTTCAGTGGCAGACTGCGTTCGGATGTCTCTGCCTTTTATCCAATCCTGGTCCCTAAGGGCGGGGCGTTACCATGGTTTGCTGATGCCGATCAATGCTTTGAGGCTGTCCAGGAACTTGTCGAAAAATTAATGCTTTCCCAAACGATCGGAGAGGCGGATAAGGCTTCGCTCAGATCGTGCGCACAAATGCAAAGACTTGCTCTGAAAGCGACCGATGCTGTGGCAAATGAGTCTATGGCCCAAAATCTTCAGCTTCGCCTGTTTTATTTGGCCAGGCTTTTGGATCCCTCGGATCGCGAGGCACATCTGAATGTGCGTGAACACATGTCTCCCATGGGAGGGGGGCTCGGGCATGCACTCTGGCTGCTCGAAAAGGAAATCAACCTGGCTCGGCTGATTGAACTGCACGTACAGTTAAAAGATGAAACCATACCCGAAGGAACGGTTCTAAACATTCTGGATCATTATCGATCCCTGGAGCAGTTTAAAAGGCAGCGATCGAAAAATGGGAATTACCCGGAAAATATAGAGCCTCTGGAAAGTCTGGTATGGATGCTTTTTGCACGCCTGGAAAATACAGATCCCGTGATATTTGAGACGCTTTTTGATGATATTTTAAAGGAGGGGCCGTGGCGGCATGCATTGGTGGAGCGGCTTGGCGCGATAGAATATCTTGAACTTCAACAGATTGCCGGGAAAGATAAAAAGGTTGCCGAACGACTGCAAAGGCTTGAGGAAAGTATTCCCGCTGCTTTCGTCAGGCTGGCTTCCAATATGCGTATCAAAGCCCATCCTGCCAAAGTGACACTGGGCCCTTATCGGTTTTCTGGGATTCCAGAGGATGAAATCTCTGCATGGAGAGCGACAATTCAGGGGAAAACGCAGGAAATACAGGCATGTCTCGATCCCAAAGTCCACGCAGATGCCGGCTTTTTAATCCTCAAACAGCCGCTCAATGCAACTGTTTTTGAAAAAGATGCCATGGGGGTTCTCTATGATCCGATCGGTGATAAACGAACCAGGCAAACACTGACTCCCGTAGAAATCCAGTGCATTTTAAAGCTCTTTGCAAATCTTCCGACGCTCCCCTCACTGGAGAATGCTCAGAGTATGCAGGTCGGCATGACGTTTTTAGAGCGATGATCCGGGGTGGTTTCCATTATTGTTCCGGCCATGGTTAATGACAATAGAGGAGAAATGGATTTTGTGGCAAGGGGGCATGCCCCCTTGTCAGATGCAATAGTCTCTTTATCTATGTCCACAACAATAAAGAAGTCCGTAGGACTTCAATATTTGTAGCCCCCGGTTGGCGCATCGCGCCTACCGAGGGATCATGGGCAGCCTCCCCCCTTTTTCCCAGATTTGCCAGCCCAAAGGGCTGGCAAATCTGGGGGAGAATATGCACTTATTGAACATTGAGAAGGCGTCTGTCGATGACGCGTTCGTTGTTATCCGTGTCAGTGGCTATGATCTCGAGGAGATGTGCGCATTCTTTGTCGAGGCCGGTGACTGATATTTTGCCCGAATAACCGACATGATTGCATTTGGGATAACCAGGCCATGCTGAACAGACATCCGGGCGGCTCGAACCATAGCTCAAAGCAACTCTCGTCCCTTCGTCGATTCGGGCTTCGATTTTGGCTACGCCTTTGTTGTCGAGTGCCCACCCCGAAACATCGACATTTCCCGAAACGGCGCTTTTGCCATCGGGGTAATCCATGACGCCAAATGGGGGAATCGTTCGGATGAGTCTGTTGGCTGTATCGGCAATGTCCTTGTAAGCCCCCAACATAAGGTAGGAACGTGCACTGACTGTACCATTGGCTGGTAGGCCAAATTCAATATTGGCGCGGACATTGTTAAAATGTTTGTATTGAGGTGACATGATTTGGAAAGCGCTAAAGTTGCGATGACCATTCTCATATAAAATGCCGACCCCGTAATCATGATTTGCATTTTGAAGCGTAACCCAAGGGGCTCCACTGTCAAATGTTGTGGTGTACTGCTGCTCTTTATTGTTAATTAATTTATCTATAGGAACGACTATATTTCCATCTTTCATTAGAACATAAAGATCTGGCATTCCATCGCCACGGGCTGCATAAAGTGTTGGCATCTCTTGTAAAGGATATGCCTGATGTGAAATATCTGTTAAATTCTTTACAGTATATTGAATCTCAATGACATGTTTTTCGATGAAACGAATGGTTTGAGTAAGCAGAACGTCTGAACGCGTCATATTTAAGCTGGGATCAATGCACTCTGCTTGGTCGATTGCGAGTGTGCTTTGACAGTCAGAATGATTCCACATTGGATTCCATTGGAGTGGTTTTGTTACAACCTTGAGTTCTCCATTCTCTGTACTAATGGATTCAATACCAGAACCTTTATTACAACGATTCCCCCCTTGAACAGGATTCCAGCCTAAATAATAGGTTTCGGTACCACAGCAGCTTCCGACACACTCGTACTGAGTTGTGGCGTTGTAACAAGAAGCGTTGTAGGCACACCCCTGTCTTAATCGACTTGCGTCGTACATAGCAAATTGGACTTCACGGCCAGAATCATTATCATCTATTGTATTCGTATTATTAATGCCAGGACCTGTGCCAGTCTCGCCAAAAAAGACAATACTTCCTCCCAACTCTTGGCGGATACCAACCTTTATGGCATTTGTGGAATCATACAAAAAGGTGTCTATAGAAGACTTTTCTTTTACATCCTCTACTTTGCCATAAGTTTTCTCCCCCTCCATGGGGCGGATGTCGGGGGCCTCAATGCTCGTGTATTTACATGTCTTGTTGCATACACCTGTGGATGTACAGTTATTCGGACACTCCGCCGGGCATTTGCATGCGCCCTTGTCATCGCATCCGTTTTTGCATTCGGTTGGGCATTTGCATGCGTCCTTGTCATCGCATCCGTTTTTGCATTCGGTTGGGCATTCAGCGTGTGTATTGCACACGCCGTCGGTACAGTCATTGGGGCATTCCGCGGGGCATTCTGTGTGTGTATTGCACACGCCATCTGTGCAGTCATTGGGGCATTCCGCGGGGCATTCTTCGTGTTTGTTGCATACGCCGTCTGTGCAGTCATTTGGGCATTCCGCAGGGCATTCTGTG
>OCTW013434285.1_pt1 | contig 14068 bp, 14 predicted proteins | sample 1539671 | NCBI WGS metagenome assembly OCTW01 (sample SAMN02144230, study PRJEB22623) | gut metagenome | biome: sheep rumen | host: Ovis aries | place: New Zealand | reverse complement strand
GTTTGTCGCCAATTGGACTCTTGCGAAAAATCAGCTTCAAATACCCCGATTTCATCGGGTGCAAAGATAGTCATTTTTCGCAAATCCTCCGAGCCTTTTCTCGGTTTTCTTGATTTTCGAAGAATTTTCGCATCGCCGATTTCGTCGATTTTCGCTAAAATCCTCAAAATGAGGCTTTTCCAGAAAATCGAATTTTCGCAAAAGATTTTGATGTATCAGTAAGCCAAAGAACGCTCTGCAATAGGCTAAACGACTGCAATTTTCACCGGCTCCTTCTTTTTGACAGGAGGAATATACTCTATACGTGCATAGCATTCGGTACATAGTGGATAGATGTTCACCCAGTCCTCTTTCCTGACGACGATTTTCGCTAGTCGCTTGCACATACTCTTATATTGAATGTCGGTGAGCATGCATTCAAAGACGCTATAGTTCATCCTCGTGCCGATGGACTCCATCAGCTTTACTACTTGGGCGCGTCGTTTGTCATCGCCGATATCGTAGGTCACTACATAGAAATGTTTTCGTCTCATCGCTATACCTTACAATATATTTACCACTTGGCCACATACGGCTTGAATTTTTCTTCTCGCGCGAACGCTTTTGCAAGAAGCTTTGCCTGACGCACGATGATATTTTCCATCTTCATTTCCTCACCCTGATACTTCTCATAGCGTGCCAACCTCTCCATGATTGACTTCACCAATAGTTGACGCGTCGTGTCAGACAACAGACCATTCCTGATTTCCAAGTCTTGTCCTTTCTGTATGAGGCTGATTACAATGCGGTCTACCACTTGACTGCGGAATATCTCAACCATGTCATAGACCAGAGTCGGTTTTCCTTCTTGTCGGGTGTGGATAATGCTGTCGAATGGGTTCAGTTTCGCCGCAAGCAGTGCCTGCCAAACCCTGACGTACAAGATGGCATATCCGTAGTTCAGCATGGAGTTAACCAAATCTTTGGCTCCCTGATGTTCTCGTGATGTAAATTCCACTTCATCGTCGGCTATCAGTTGCCTGATGTAGTCCCAATAACGGATGGCCATCTGCGAAAGGACGCCATTTTCTTTGAATTCGTATTCAGTAATCTTTACTCTAATGGAATGATGATAGAATTGGTCACAGATTTGGAAATTTCACAAATGATATGCGATTGTCTCCTCAAATGGTGTCTTGCAATTGGTTGTATCAGTAATTCAAAGAGCACAGCGTTTCTACCTGTTGAGGCATAGAAGATTGCTTCACATTGTAAAGACGCTGCAAATATAGTGTTTTTTCTTTAAAAGAGCAAGTAATTCAAAAATGATTAACTGGTTTCATGATATTTTTCTTTAGTTAGCCAACTCTTTTTCCGTAACTAACGAACTTTAAGTACACAACTGACAGATGTCTTTTTATCAAGTTATTTTTAAGGACACTGTGTCTTTAACTATTTTTATAGCATAATGTAAGTTTTGGATGATAGATTTTTAGTATATTTGCATCACTAATAATAAAAGACCGTTACTAACAAAAGACAATTACAAGGATAAGATGGCGATTTGTCAGTCTTGCAGGATATTCCTCCTTGGCGGATATGACTTGGAGATGCTGACCATTAAGCAGATGCTTGAAGGAAGGGATGATTGTGTGTTTTTTGACAGGCATCTTAATTGGGGAAACGCCACTTTGAGTGCCTACGGGGACGAAATAAAGAATCATCCAGACAGCCCTGTTTACGGTATAGAATTAAAAGAGGATATTCCATGCCCTAAAAACTATCATAGCATAGACCATCATAACAGCAAAGAAGACAATGCAAGTTCGTTGGAACAAGTGGCAGACATTTTAGGAATAAAGCTAACCCGTCGTCAAATGCTTGTAGCGGCTAATGACAAAGGGTATATTCCGGCCATGATGGAAATGGGTGCCACAAAGGAGGAAATTGCAGACATCAGACTGCAGGACCGTAAGACCCAGGGCATCAGTGACGCAGACGAGCACCTGGCAGAAGAGTCCATTGAGAAGTTTTTGGCTACTTATGGCGATCTGTATGTGGTGAAATCACTTACGTCTCACTTTGCCCCCATTTGCGACAGGCTTTACCCTTACCATGAACTGTTGGTTTATACTGATGAGGAGTGGGTGTATTATGGAAAGCAGAAACCCTATCTTGTTGAAAAGTTGCAGAACGAGATACAGCAAGGAAGAATTTATCACGGGGGGGACGACCAGGGCTATATTGGAACAGTAAAAGGAGCATTCACTATTAAAGACATCAATAACTTTGTAGAAATAATGATTAGTCAGAGCATTTATAGTTATCACAACTTCATGTTCCCATTCCGATGGGAAAAGAAAAACTCTGAGGGAAAGACACTGACAGAACAAATAGCCCTTAAGAAAAAGAAGAACTCTGAGGAAAAGACACTGACAGAACAAATAGCCCTTAAGAATGTGACGTTCGAGTCGAGTACCCAATGGGAACGAGGCACTCCCGACGGTATCACCTACGATGAACGCAACTATTTCTACGAATTCGTGCATAAGGCGATATATGACAAGGATGGGGATGCCTCGCATGTCAGGCACTACGAGCGAAAAGAACCAAAGACAAGTAGTGTCACATTTGAAATTGCCACCAAGGAGAAAGTTTACAAACTACAGGTCAAGGGCATTCATCTGAATATGTATTCTACAGGTGTTGGCATCTTGTCGTTTCATCTGTACAATCATGAATACCCCAGTCCGGACGATGTGCTCCGCATCAATCAGATGGGCAGAAGGATATTTCCGCCCTATATAGCCAGCAAGGATGGCGACAGAGGAATGATTGCCCATAGTATTGAGATAAAGGGACTGAAAGGGCAAAGCGAGTATAAAGAAGACTTCAACGGCTATAAAGAAGAAACGAAGCATAATACGCCCGCTTCGTTTATTGGTAGTCTTATTGATGAGGCTTGCAAGAACATTCTGCGCAAACCCGTGGTTGATGACCGTATGTTTGTGTTATGCTGGTATAAAAACGACGAGTGGGCTAATGAATTAGGCGGAAAGGACTATGACAGATTCCTTCATAGCAGCAAGTGGTATGAGTTTGTATATGTCGACGACTTGGGAGGAATGAGTTGTCAGAATGATGCCATGCAGCATGACCTGATAACAAAGGCCACCTATAATCGATGGCAGAAATACAAATCACTGTATGGCATTACAAGATATTCGATGGTCTATCTGACGAATACAAACTGCTTTACGCCGACTCTGAATACCTTTGAAACGATGTATGCCAAGATGGCTGAGCACATATTGGTACAAAAAGCCACAGTGTTGCGTTTCTCTTCAGAAGTAACCAATATCATCAGTAATTCAGGTGGAAAGATTGTTGGCAGAAAGGTTGATTCCTTATATCGAGAATATATCAGTTTTATCAATCATATCCATTTCCGCGAGGTGACGGCACAAGATCAGGGTATAGAACTCTATCAAATGCTTTACCAGGCTCTCGACATCGAGAGTCAGGTGAAAGGACTGGACGACGAAATCAGTGAGTTACACGACTATATATCCCTTAGGGAAGACCGCGAGACGAACGATACAATGTATGTGTTGACATGGATAGCCACCATAGGTGTTCCACTTTCTGTAGTGATAGGGGTATTTGGGATGAATAGCCTCGATTATCTTAAGCCTGACACGTCAGGCGAACAATGTGCGGCTATAGGCCAAGATTGCTGGTCCAGCCTTATAGCGGCCTGGTTCTGCTATTGGTGGCCAGCTTTGCTATTGGCTTTGTCTATTACGGCAATCGTTTATAAATTGATCAAATGGAAACTACGAAACAATAAAAAGAGATTAGGATGAATAGATTAGAAATCAAACTGAAACAGCACACTCCTCTAATTCATTTCCAGCATGGTCAGGAGGGGGCCACGCTAAGGGCTTCGGAGGTGAAGCCGAAATTGGATCGCTTTGTCCTTACCAGATTAGGGCAAGGCAACTATCAGGCTGGCATCGATCAGGCTAAAACTAATGGATGGCTGATAGGCAAAGGCGACCATCCGGCACTTGACTATAAAATGAGGATAGAAGCAGATGGCTATATAGATAGTGTGAAACTATTAGTTAATATGAACCCTAAAGGTAAATATTATACTTATTTCATTAATGCCCAGGGTAAAGAAGAATCATTCCCTTTTCTGTTAGCCAACATGGGAGGTAAAGATTCAAAAGACGAACTAATGAATCTTTCCCAATATAAAAGCTTAGATATAACAATTCGTACTTGCAAAGATAAGATCGCTAATAGCATTTATGAGGCTATTGAGAGTTTCTTTGCCTTAAACAATTTTGGACAGAGAACGACAAAAGGTTTTGGAAGTTTTTCTGTGGAAAAGAAACGATTAGATGAGAACGAATGGGTAGTAATTAATTGGAAAGACAATTTCAGAAAATATTTTGATCACGGGACACCTATTTTCAAATTCTCGTTAGCAAATAGTGATGCTTTCGGAGATCAGTTAATGCTCTTCTCTGTAATTGATTTTTATTGGAAATGTTTGAAATCAGGTGTTAATTACACTAAAAGACTGGTGCCTAATAATGGAAGTGGCAATGTTATCATTCGATATAAGGAAAGATACATAAAGGCTTTTTTATGGACATATCTTAATTCAAAAGGCTACACTTGGGAAAAAAGAAAGCTTAAGGAAGACTTTAACTTAGAAACAACATATCCGACAAGACAATACACGGATAATAACAATGACGTAATCTTTGCAAGAGGGTTAATGGGCTGCCCGGATAAATACGAATATAGGATACCTCAAAATACATTTTACCAGAAAGGCAATAAATACAAAGAAGAGATAGAGACTCATACGATAAACATATCGAACAATGAGATAGAGAGAATTGCTAGTCCTATAATATTTAAGCCTATTTTGGATGGAAGAAATGTTATTGTCTATGTATTGTTCGACTCTGACTTGATTAATCACTTATCTGAATTACCTCAGAATAGCAGGTCCTTCAAATTTAAAGAAAATTCTCACGAAGAAATTATTGCAATAAATCCAGAAAGCATAGATTACAAGGAATTAATTCGACGGTTCCACTACCACTTATTTACAAATCCTGATTTCTTGCAGTCAACTTTAGGAAACTATGATAGGAATAATTGGCTACCAGCTAAGATCGCATTAATAAAAGATAAGGATGGCAAAGTGATATCACGCAAATGGGGCGCAGTTGATATATCCTGGAAAATGGTGCCGCGAAATTTTTCATGGGAAAACATATTAGACTCAAAAGATAACGGTCAAAACAGGTTTGTTTCTTTTGCACAAGTAATAAGAAAAGATTGATATGAAATACTTAGCAATAAACATAGGCCCAATCATTGCGACACTGGGCATAGCGCGAAAGCCAAGAGAACTTTGGGCAGCGAGCTTTCTGTTTTCACATCTGATGAAATGCATCTATGTGGAGACAGAAAAAGCTGGGGCAACAATTATCTCGCCAGCTAAGCCCAAAGAGGAAAAGAACAAAGTAGGCATCTATCCTGACAGAATCTATTTGAAAGGTGAGGTGGATGTTAAGCGGGTAATCAGTGAGGCGGTTATATCTTTCTATTATGACCTGCTTGGGGACAAGACCCTTAATCTGAGCTACTTCAATCTGATGAGCACTACATGCGAGGCAGACAAAGAGTCGGAGGCCATTGCCACTTTAAACCAGCAGTTAGACATATTAGAACTATGCAACTATGCTACCGACGGTGATGCTGCACAAACCATCTATGATATCATTTCAGAGAAAAAAGACTCTCCACTCTTCAATCTAGCAGATGGCAAATATATCAAGGAAATCAAGTCAATAGAAGAGATCGCAGGAGTACAAAGAAAGGGGCATCCAGAAATAAAAGAGAAATCGCACCACAGATATTTCTGTGTGGTGCAGGCTGACGGCGATAACGTGGGCAAGACGGTGTCGCATCCAGACTTGAAGGATGGAGAGGTGCTGGAAATCTCCAAAGAGTTGGTGCAATTCGGGCTCGATGCCACCAAGTTGATTGATGAGTTTGGCGGACTGCCCATCTATGCAGGTGGCGACGACCTGCTGTTTATTGCACCAGTAGTTGGTAAGAACAACAAGCAGATTTTCCAGTTATTGGACGATATAGAGAATCAGGCTTTCAAAGGTGTACAGGATAAAGTGGGGAAATTAGGATTGAAAGACAAAGATGGTAATCTCATCAAGGCATCTCTGTCATTCGGCGTCTCTATTACCTATTATAAATATCCACTCTATGAGGCTTTGGAGTCCGCTCGCAATCTTTTGTTTGGCAAGGCAAAGGGTATCAAAGAGAAAAAAGCTGTGGCCTGGAGCCTTCGCAAACATAGTGGCGGAACGTTTGAAGCTGCCTTCTCGCTGAAAGATACAGAATTGAAAACGCAGTTTGAGAATCTTATCTCTGCCACTACCGACAAAGATACCGTTTCTGCCATTGCCCATAAGCTCCGTCAGGAAGAGGCTTTGGTGAACATCGTATTGGAAAGCAACAGTGCGGACAGGCGGGATGCGCTGTTTGAGAAGGTATTAGAGTTCGACAAGGATAAGGCCGATTATTTCAATGCCGTAAAGGCCATTATGCCGACATTGTTCAAGGCAATAGAAAAGAAAGATTATATCCAGACGCTCTATGGTTTATTGCGTACTGCAAAATTCATAAAAGGGGAGGAGTTGCACGATGAGTAAATATCAGATAACATTAACACCTGTCGATAAATTCTTTTTCGGCGGCGATATGACGTTTCAGGTGGGAAATAATGAAGGCGATAAATTCAATTCCCAGTTTAGGAGCCATATCATACAATCTTCTATGTTCCCCCAGCAAACCTCATTGTTGGGAATGTTACGATTTTTGGTTCTAAGAAATGCTGGCGAGGCAGTATTTAAAGACAATCGGATTGTGGACAAGGCCAAGGCGAAGGAACTGATAGGTGGCAGGAGCTTTATGGTTGATGCGGCCAATGATTTCAAAACGGTGAAGGGTCTTAATCATGTCCGTATTCGTAGAGTTGCAAAAAGCCAATCTACAGACTTAGAGTTCGCACCGCTATTCAAGGAACTGGACTTCAGTAATGTGGTTTCTGGTAATTATAACCTCAACGACATGAACATACCTTCACTTAGCAAGAAGGAATATGACGCAAAAGAGGGCTTGGAGGTGAAACTGACAGACGGCAGCAACACGTTCAGTCTTGACGATATTTTCGTAAAAGACCGCCGTGTGGGCATCAACCGCGACATACAGACGGGTATCGTTGATGATGGGGCCTTGTTTAAGCAGGTTTCTTACCGCTTCAACAACAAAGAGGTGAATTTCTGCTTTGTCTTTGAGGCAGAGATAGACGACATGATACCTTTCGAGTCTTACAGTGGACAGATGGTTTCTGTTGGTGGCGACAACTCGCAGTTTGTGATTGGCATTTCAAAAGAGATAAAGAATAGCGAGAGCTTCAATGCTTATAGTCATGCTGTGTGTTTGCTGTCGCCTACATACCTGAAAAGAGCTGAGGCGCAGACCGCCAAGTTTGCCATCACGCGACTGATGTCGTTCCGATTTCTGACTGACAGGAAGGACAATAGAGATGACGATAAGCGTTCATACCATGTGCTCAACAGCAAATTGGAGCGCAGCCCACGGTATGAACTGTATGCTCCTGGCTCTGTGTTCTATTTTGACAACGAGGCGCAGAAGGATGCCTTCTGCAAACTGATAGACAGTAAACAGGATTTCAGAAAGATAGGTTATAACGAATACAAATAAAAAATGAATAAAGATATGGAGACAAAAGTTTTTAAAATCACAGCAAAGACCAATTTGCATGTAGGTAACGAGAGTGGTGGCGACTTTACCATCATTGATAAAGCTATCCAGCGCGACCCGCTGACAGGACTGCCTTGCATTAACTCCAGCTCGCTGAAGGGTGCTATCAATGAATACTGTTCCAACTGTATTAACATGCCAGCAGAGACAAGGAAGAAGCTCTTTGGTTCTGACAAGGTAGACAAGAAATCGGGCTCGCAAAAAGGCGAGGCAGTCTTCTTTGATGCAAAGTTGCTTTTTCTTCCTCAGCAGGACGAATCGACATTGTTCCACTATGTTACCGCTGACAACGTTATAGCCATGCTAAACGACAGGGTAAAGCTCTTCAACCCTTCGTTTAACTTCGTCAAGCCTGCGAATTATAATGGAAAAGTCGTTAAAACAGAAAACGACAAGTTGGTTTCGCTGTGTAGTGATGATAATCTGCCTATCATTGCTCGCAATGTGTTAGACAATGGCGAGAGTAAGAACCTTTGGTACGAGCAGGTGCTGCCGGCTGAGAGCGTTCTCTATACCATCATTCAGGAGAGAGATAACGATTTGGCTAACGCCCTTGACGGGAAAATTGTGCAGATAGGTGCCAATGCCACCATAGGATATGGTTATTGCAAATTTGAATTGATGAAGTAATATAAGGAGGAGGCAATATGGCAACATCGAAAGAACGGAAGGACCAATTAATGGTATGGGCCAACGAAGTGATTGGCTCTAGTTCCATTTGCCACAATGGCGAAATAGTCAGCGACTCCTATAATGGGCAGATTGCTGCTTTCTCTGTATCTATCGCCTTGTCTGGACTGAAACCTGCTATGGCTTTATATTATAGCGGAAAAGGTAGCTCGGATGTGGACAAAAAGGAGATTGTTAAACTGCTGGCTGCGATGTATAGTAAGGAAAATACTCCTACCGATGCAGACAAATTCTTCCAGTTGGTAATCAGAGCTGCAGGTAACGACTTGGCAGTACTGAAGAAACGGATCATAGAATATGGTATTGCGCTGAAACTGGCAATAAGGACATTCAAATTCAACAGCCATGAGTAGGAATCTGCATCAACAATACTACAAAAATTACTTCGAAGGGCTGGATTTCAGTTATCTACAGAATAACGGAACGGCTCCAGACGGAGTGAAGAATGAAATCAAGCGCAGGAATGCCTCGCTATGTGCAGGCAACTTGTTAGAGAAAATGCCTTCCTTGGATTGTAGTGAACAAAGCTTTGAGTTGGAAGTACTTTATCCAGGTCTCGTCACTGGTATCGGTATCAACCATGAGGCAAAGATTGAAGGCGAGTTCAAACTGGGTGTGCATTTCGACTGGACATACGGTATGCCCGTTATATACGGTTCGTCTGTAAAAGGTGTGTTAAAGTCCTATTTTAAGGACTTCTATCCCAAGAAAGAAGGACAACCATCCGTAGAAGATGCCATTGAAGATATCTTTAATGGTGGAAAGAAATCCATCTATCATCGGGACATCTTTTTCGATGCAGTCATAACGAATGCAGACAAAAAAGGACGTATCCTGTGTTCTGATTCTATCACTCCACATGATGACAATCCACTGAAGAATCCTGTCCCTATTACATTCCTGAAAGTAGCTCCAGGTTGCAAACTTCAGTTCAGATTCAAATTAGTAGCAACAGAAATTGTCAAAGAAGGAAAGACCTATACGCTTTTTGCTAAGGAAAAGCTTGACATTTTCAAGGATATCCTTACAACGGTTGGCATCGGAGCCAAGACTAATGTGGGATATGGGCAGTTAAAATAAACAGGTATATCTAAAGTGGAAAAGAGGATGTGTAATCACATCCTCTTTTCCGTAACTTTCGTCAACGTACCAAATCCTATACTCGCACTCTTACCAAGTCCAATATATTGCGGAAGAGTAAGGTTTACCCTAAATTCAATATCAAAAGCCATCAGTCTGACTCCTTTGTAGTGGGCGAGACGCTGGCCGGTAATGTCGGTAATATGCAGTTCTATCTTTTGTTCTGCTCGAAAGCCCATCTCCGTAAAGAATGACAGCAAATTACCAATAAGCTTTTCTTCTAAAAAAGTGATTCGTTGGGCCATCCCTTCAATATTCTGATATTCCTTATAGTTTTCGGAATTAAGAGGGAGCCAATTGAGGATACGGTATCGCATTGGTACTTCACAGAAGTCTATATCGCATTGGTATGTATTGATAGACTCTATTTGCATATCAACTTCACGTTCACCTATCTTGTATTGGTAGTCACCTGCACAGAACAGCTCACCTATAGACTTGATGCCTTCCTTAACACAGACAATAGCAGCCTTCTTGTGTATGCGTTTATATTGGATGCGGGGATAACGATAAACCACGCCATCTTCGGTATGATTGTGGAATAGTATGTCCTTTTCATTAAGTGAAGCGATGACTGCACCACGGAATAGCTGTATCTCCTGCGGTGTTATCTCATTTGCAAATTGTACGATGAGTATAGGTAGTTTCATTTCTTATATTTTAGGGTGATTGTCATATTGTAATCTTTTGTTCTAAGCTATTTTGCTACAAATTCAGTTTCTTTTTATGTTACAACCGTTCCATCCAGCGGGAGAGGAATACGTCACCGACGGAATAGGTGGTTCCTTCGAGGGTGATGTCATCGTTGAGCAGCCCTTTTTCACAAAGTGAGTCTGCAAGACGACGAGAGGCAGAAGGGGTTCCGATGTTGTGCTTCTTGAGGAATTCAGAGGCAGTAATCTGTTGGACACTGCCTTCTTTGGCTACTGCAATCAAATAATTCCATTGCTTGTCTGTCAGCATCTGCCGATATTGCAGGAAAACGGTCTCGCCCTGCTTCATCAGTTGCTGACAGGCGCATTTCACATCGTCGATGGTGATGTTTGTACTCTCATTGGCAAAGACGGTATGGCAGACTTGTTGCGTATAGTAAGTATGGCGGCGAGTCCATTCCAGTATGAACTGGAGGGCTTCGTCGGTGATGCTTCTTCCCCGTTCGTTCAGTAGTTTGCGGATAAAAGCTGAATATGAGGCTTCAGAAATCTTATCGAGTGAGACAAAGGCTGTGCTGTTGTAGAAGGGCTTCTTCTCATTGGAGAAGATGTCTGCCATCAAGTGCTTCTTGCTGCCACAGAAGATGAATGTCAGATGATGTGTCTGCTGAATATAGGTGCGTAGTAGTGCTTCCATGTTCTTTTCCGGATAGTCTCGGATCTGCTGGAACTCATCGATGGCAATGACGATGTGTTCGTTCTGGCTGTCGAGAAAATCGAATAGTCCTCGCAATGTATATTCTTTTTCGTGTGCTGTCTGATAGGCTATCTGAAGTTGGGGCTCTCCTGTAATGTTGTCGAACGACAATTGAGGGCGTAGCGACTTGATGAACGTCATCAGTTTGTCGCCTATAGAGGTCTTGGGCTGAAATGATTTCATGGTGGCTTCTGCCAGCAGCTTAATGAAATCGTCGATGTTGCGCGATGCAAAGATGTCGAGATAGATTGTGTGGATCTCCGGATGAGATTCGCCAAGCTCGTCGAAGAGGCGCAGTATAAGGCCCGTCTTGCCCATACGCCGTTGTGAGATAAGCGTCATGTCAGTATTGTTGATGCAGTTGCGGAGCATCAACTGCAACTCTTCTTCTCTGTCACAGAATAGTTCTTTTGACTCGTAGGACTTAATGACAAATGGATTCTCCATAATAACCTTTTGTTAGTGTTCTCGGGTGCAAATATACACAATCATTTCGAATTTCACAAAATGTGTTACACAAAATATGTAATTCATATATAACTTCCATTAGCACATCGGCTGTGCCTGAATAATCATCAGAATTTTCAGCACTTCTTAAAAAAGGAACCTTCGCGCCATAAGACTGAGATATTGTAGCTATTTCATTATCATCCGTAGAAACCATTACTTCTTCGAAAAGATTACTTTCAATGGCTGTTTTAATAGAATAAGCAATAATAGGCTTACCCATAAAGTCCTTTATGTTCTTTCTGGGGATACGTTTACTTCCACCCCGTGCCGTAATAATACTCAAATTTTTCATAGCACTAATTGTCATTCATTGTTTGTACTGGGGGTAATAATGAAATAAACCTTGCGAGACAGATAATATTCATAAAAATTCCAACAACTGACTCTATATGGGCAACAAACATTATAGAATATTTTTTCTCATAATCAGCAATTTCCTCGGGAGAAGAAATATTTGCTAATGTTGTAATGCTTTCAAAAAATATTTTCAGGCCATCAATATCGGATGAAATATTTTTGTACATGAATAGGTAAATTACAGAGAACCACAAAATATATTCAAAAATATTACAAATTAAAAGTAAAACTATTCTTGTAGCTGATTTTATTCTATATTTTGATAATCCACATTTGATTGGGTCAAACAATAAAACGTTTATTTGATACACAAATAATTCCAACATTCTCATTAACGCATAGACAAGAAAAAACCACCTTATAAAAACTGGTGAAGTTTTCCAAATCAATGTACACCCTAAGATAGCAAATATGATATTAAAAATAACCCATACTTCAGGGAAAAGATACCCTGAAGTAAAAGGACGAGAAGAATTCCAATCTTTATCATGTTGCTCTTTGGTCGCATTTGGATGTTTCTTCCTATAGTTAAAATTCCACCACCACTTTGACAAATTTCTTATCTGTTGGAAAATTGAAACTTGTCTGAGAATGTCAAACAGGTGATAAGCGGCCCAAAGGATGATACCATCTTGATAAATCGTTTTTCTACTAGGTATTGCCATAATTGTAAATTTAAAAGAATAATCAAAATGTTGACAACCAATTCTTCAAAGTTTGGTTATACTCCAATTCCCGACTATTATAGTCTGCTGTTATTGTGGCTACAAAGGCTTCACTTAATTTGCTATCAAAGACACCGCTGTCAATGTCTTTGTCCTTAACTAACAAAATTGGAAGTTTATTCATCAGTCCCATTCCAACCTCCAACTCATTCCATGAAGTGGACATATATTTGTTTTGAATCTCGAGTTCATTAGGTGTGTTGGGATGGAGAAGACCCTTTTCAATGTTGATCTGCTTAAAGCCGAAGGCAATCATGGCTGATGAATTGGTGATGCTTTGGCGTATCTTACTAAACTGCCCAAACTCTGGGTATTCGTCCTTCTCATAATATAACACCTTATAACCTTTCCCCTCAAGGAAATCACGATAGTCTTTTGTGATGACTTCTGCCTGCTTGCTAAGGCTACCAGGCATACTGAAAAATATAATCTTACCCTCTTGTTTGGTGGATGGTGTTGTTATAGGTTCTTTAGACAGAAATTTGTTATCTTCTGAGAGATGTCCTTGGAACTCTATAGGTAGGTTGCTGGCTTTTGAGAAATCAGCACCATACAAGATGACATTCTTGAAATAGACATTACTGAGGTCGGCTCCAAAGAAATAGGCATTGGTGAAGTCGCAGTTCTTAATGCTGGCGTGGTATAGGATGCTATTCATGAAAACAGCTCCCTGTCCATCAATTTTATCGAGATTCGCATAGGAAAGATCTGCCATAAACATGTCCGTCTCTTGCATCTGAATTCTCGTATCATCTTTCCGACCCAAATATAAGTTTTGCAGATTGGTATTCTGCAAATCTACTTTTGAGAGATTGATGGCATATGCCAATCCGTCACCAAGTGTCTTCTGGAACACACCCGTTGGCAAAACTTTTAGGAGAGAAGAAATCACATTGATAGCCTCCAAATGCAGGTCGGCACGTTTCTTGCTTCCCAATTCTTTGAAATATCTTCTCATTAATATCGCAGCAGAAAGCTGAGAGGTTTTTACGTCAGAAGACAATTGAGCTACAACCGTGTCAAAGGACTTGTAGTAATTTTCGCGCTTGACAGCTTCCCGTTGAACAAAGTCAAGAACAAACTTTAAAATGCCATAAACAACAGCAGCAACAAGACCAAGAATTGCTATAAGCTGAAGGAGATCAGAAATACTCAGATTCACCATAGTTCCATTATTTTATCAAACGATTTCTAATTGCAATACATTTCTCCATCCATTGACCATCTACTGCATAATAATAACTGTTGTGGTTAGTTCTTGGAGACGAAAGAGAATTGGAAAAATCACGTAGTGCTGAAACTATCTGATTCATCGATTTTAATGGAGCTGAAGAGCGGCCATTCAAACTTTCCTGGGTAAA
>OCTW013395552.1_pt1 | contig 14071 bp, 13 predicted proteins | sample 1539671 | NCBI WGS metagenome assembly OCTW01 (sample SAMN02144230, study PRJEB22623) | gut metagenome | biome: sheep rumen | host: Ovis aries | place: New Zealand | reverse complement strand
AAAGCCCAGTACCAGGATTATAAGAAAACATTCAAAGGCTCTAAGTACGCGTCTTATGACTTTAACTATAAAGTACTTACCAACAACAAAAAGTATTTAGCTTTGCAGGTTTCTTCGACTGTAACCGCCGGTGATAGTGCAACGGTTTCAAAGTATTACACCTTAAATAAAGATACCGGTAAACAGGTGACGTTAGCGTCTCTTTATGGCAAAGGCAAAGATTATAAGAAGATCATTAATAAAGCTGTCAAGAAACAGGCCAAAGGGACGTCTTTCAAATCTATTAATAAAGAGACGAAGTTCTATGTTAATAAGCACAATAAATTAGTGCTTACCTTTGATGAAGGAGAAATCGCTCCTTACAGCGAGGGTGCATTAAGTTATACCGTTAATATTTAAAAGGGACGCAGCGGTCATCGTGGGCAAAAGATGACCGCTGCATACATGAAATTGAGGAGGATTGAATATGATGAAGAAATTATTAGGATCAGCGATTGTCGTAGCAACAATGTTTGCCGGACCAGCTGCAGCTAATGCGGCGGTCAGTCACAGTTACAGTATTACCCCAACGACATTTAATAAAGGCAATAACGTGGCCATGATGATGCCCATCTTAAAAGGCAGTCATACCGCAAGTGTTAATAAGCAGATCAAAGCTTTTAATAAACAGACCTACAAAGCTTTTGTGAAAGACTATGGAAAGTCAAAACATGCGGCTTATGACTTTGGTTATACCGTTCTCACAAATAATAATAAGTATCTCTCACTAAAAGTCACCGCCACCACCACGGCTGGGGACTCAGCTTCGCAGTCACGTTATTACACGATCAATAAATTATATGGCAGACAGGTGAATATGAAGGACCTGTTTAAGAAAAAAGATTTCAAAGTGATGGTTAATAAAGCTATCAAGAAACAGGCGAAAGGAACGTCATTTACTTCTGTTAATACGAAGACGAACTTCTATATGAATAAGCATAATAAACTGGTGGTCGTCTTTGATGAAGGACAGATCGCGCCTTACAGCCAGGGTGAACTACAATATACAGTGAATATTTAAAAGTATTGAAGCAGTCATCGTGGGCAAAAGATGATTGCTTAGGGATGTATCAAAACAGACATAAAAAATGAATTTTTGGAGGCAATAAAATGATGAAAAAAATGATGATCAGTGCCATGGCCGCGATGATGCTTATGGCCCCGCAAACAGCGCTGGCTAAGACACAAAAGACAGTGTATTTAACATTTGATGACGGACCATCTCGCAACACGTTAAAAGTCTTAAATATTTTAGATAAAAATCATGTTAAAGGGACATTCTTTGTGACTGGTCAGCAGCCTCAGTGTTTCCCTTATATTAAGATGATGGCACAAAAAGGGCATGCCATTGGTCTTCATACGTATTCTCATAACTATGCAAAGGTTTATGCCTCTGTTAATGCTTTTAATAAGGATTTAGATCAAATTCAGAAAGTTGTAGTCAAAGAAACTGGACATCAGTCTAAATTAGTCCGTTTCCCTGGTGGCACAAACAATACGGTTTCTCGTCATTATGGCTATAAAGTGATGACTAAACTGACGCGATCAATGAATGCTCAAGGGTATAACTATATTGACTGGAATGTGGAAACAGGTGATGCGACGGGGCGTCCATTATCACCTACACAGCTCGCTAAAAATGCTTGTGTACCAATGAAGAACGTTGTCATTTTAATGCATGATACGTCCGCTAAAGATAACACAGTTAAAGCTTTGCCGATGATCATTCAGTATTATAAAAATCGTGGCTACACCTTTAAAAAGGTTAATGCCAACACCAGATGCCGTTTTAAACCAGCAAACTAAGATGCATATATAACGATAGAGCTATTCTATCGTTATTTTTAATTTCTGACCACTTATCGCCAGCTACTTTGAGGACTCATTAATAAGAAACATCTGGAACTTTAGAGGCCGTGTTTCTTTTCTCTCGCAATAAACTGAGAAAGATATTCACATGACATAGATCAGCTGTTAAACGCCAATGACTGATGAGACCGATCAAAGAAAGCCCTGTAGTCGCAAAGATAGGTATAGCCGTTTACGAAACTGCAAACTGCTATAAAATAAATGGTTTTCGCATCAATAGGATTGAATTCCTGTGTAGGTTTTCAAAAACAGATACACTCACAGAATAAGCCAATGCCTACTGACCGTATTTAAGTGAATCTTTTTTGCAATTGTCCCTAATATTTTGTGATACTGCATAATCTCCTTAACCATAAATATCGCCTCCCTAGATGTAAATATAATAAATGCACAAAATAATCTCCAAATAATCTATCCAAATGCTTGCGATTGCAAGCAAAAGCAAATATAATAAAGAAAAAGGAGGCGATACTATGGCAAATACATCCGTTGTCTATGCAAGAATAGATACTAATCTCAAGGATAATGCCGAAAGCATTCTTTCTCAGCTTGGCATTTCTCCATCCAGTGCAATTCAGATGCTTTATAGCCAGATCGTACTGAAAAAAGGTATGCCGTTTGAATTGAAACTTCCTTCTTCTAAGCCATTAGCTGTTGGTGCAATGACCAGAGAAGAACTTGATGCAGAACTCCAAAAGGGTGTTGATTCCATCAAAGCAGGAAAGGTATATTCTGCAGATGAAGTCGATGCGGTACTTGCAAAGGAGTTTGGCATATGACGGATAGCTACAATGTCGGCTATTCTGTAGATGCACTTGGTGATTTACGTGAAATCTATTCATATATTGCGAATGAACTTCTTGTTCCGGAGACAGCCGCAGCTCAGATGAGGCGCATACGAAAGGAAGTTCGTTCATTGGATTTCATGCCAGCTCGTTATACGTTAGTTGAATGGGAGCCTTGGCATTCGATGAAAATGCATCAGCTTCCGGTAGACAACTTTATTGTGTATTATCTTGTCGATGATAAGGAGAGGACTGTTACAGTAGCACGAATATTCTACGGTGGACGAGATATCGAAGGAATTATTAATTCAAATAGATAAACAGAAGAGGAGCTTTTTGTGTTTATGTCAAGTTTCTAGTTATGTTAAGTTTTGGCGACAAATTCAAATTTGTAGATGTCTCCATCTAATTTTCCTTTATTTTTAACACTTTCCGAGTTTATCGCATCGAAATTATATCCATTTTCCCTTGTTTTTTCCCTTATGAATATCCTATAAGGGAAACAAGGGAAATTTTATTTGCTGGTAGTTACTTTAATCATTGCCTGCCACTTTGTCAAGAAGTCGTGCTGACGAACGCTTTGCCTCTCTGTTGGAGTGGGCATATACATTCATTGTGGTACTTACATCTGAATGTCCGAGAAGTTCCTGCACATCCTTTGGTGACGCACCGTTTATTATGAGATTCGTGGTATAGGAATGTCTTAAACAGTGAAAATGAAATCCGTCAAGCCCGTCAACCTTTTTTGCGGCACTCCGGCACATTGAGGCAACCTGTTCCGAAGAAGTATAGGCTCCGTCAAGTTTGGTGCATACAAGGTCGATTTCATGATAATCTTCAGGGACATCTTCTGAACGGGGCATTGCATACAGCTCATAATGAGTACGGTTTTTCTCAACCACTTCCTTGTAGTAATTCTTATATCCGAGTTCTCCGTATTTCATTCTGTTTTTAAGCTGTTCCTTTCTTGCCTTTTTCAGAATATCAGTAAGGGTATCTCCAAAATCAACTGTCCGTATCTTCTTCCGTTTGGTAGTTCCGAGTTCTACTTTCTTTCGTGCCGAATTGCGTCTGACACTTCGCCTTATAGTCAGATACTGTTCGTCAAGATTGATGTCATTCCATGTAAGTGCGCACGCTTCACCGATACGAAGTCCCGCATAGTATGCGATCTGTATCGGAAGTACGGCTGGGTTTTCTTTCCTCTCCAAGAAACTGACCAGAGATAAAAACTGTTCGTGTGTGATTGCGGATATCTTTTCTTCTTCATCATCTCCCGTAGCAAATATGTCAACGTCTTCCGCTTTATTATGCATTACAACATACTGCATGGGATTAAATGTGATAAGTGTTTTTGGAAATACCGCAAACTTGAAACTCCTGTTGAGGACTGCCGAGAACGAACGGACATAATCCTTTGAGAATCCCCTGTATTCTGTTCCGTCGGGAGCTTTTCCGCCAAATATGAGCAGATCCATATACTGCTGCAGATGTTCGGCAGTCACTGTCTTTAACTTTCTGTCAGCAATCGGGTGTTCCTTGATTTTTCTGATTGCATGAAGATAAGTATCGACTGTACCATTGGAGAGTGTACCGACCTTCAAATCTTCCTCTGCCCACATATCAAGCAGGTCTCCGAGTGTAATGGAATTCGTCTTTGCCACGAACTGTTTTTCCTCAAAATCCTTGATTGCTTCCCGAAGTAACTTCTCCGTTTCCGCCTTGCTCTCCGTACCGACACATTCCCTCTGGATACGGTTGCCGCTTGCATCCTCCACATAGTAGCGGTAGTACCACTTCTTTCCTTTCTTTCTTACTGATCCTTTTGCCATAGATATGTCTCCTTCCATATTTTATTTTGACAATCGGAATCGTAAGATATGCTCTATTGCGTGTAGGTATATCACGACTCCGGTTGTTGATTTTAAGGTATGAGGTCTAACTGCCTGCTGACATACATCTGAGCCTTTTCGGGATTCTTTGAATATATACGAAGGGCATCGGAAATCTGGTTGAGTGTGTTAATGGTGTGGGTGATTTCACGAAGAAACATTGCGTTTTTATATTCATCTCCCGATTCATAAGTCATAAGCCTTGCAAGTTCATCATTTCCCTCTGAAAAATTGTCAAGGGCAAATTCAAATGACCTGTTAAAGTCAAGATACTCTCTTAATAATGCAAGAAGGATATTCTGCGAAAACAGCGTTTCTTCCTTTCCCATTTTCAAAGGAAAACTGTCAAGTATCTCCTGCATGGAATCCTTAATGCGTATCATTTTCTCGTCGGAAACATCACTCTCATATTCATCTGTTTCTCCACGGAGCCATTCGGCAGATACATGAAGTGCTTTTGCAAGTCCTTCGACAATCAGCTTTTTCGTATTGTCAATAAGACCGCTTTCATATCTCTGTATGGTTGACTTGTTCACATCCATCTGCTCAGCTATGTAATCCTGCGTCAGACCGAGTTCTATTCTGCGGGCCTTTGCCCTGCTTCCAATCGTCTTGCGAAGATTTTTGTCTGCCATCGTCAAGACCTCCCTTTCCGGTGTATGCCGATGTTGATGATCGGCTGATTATTTTTTCCACATTCATATAATAGCACATAACAAAACGAAATGCAATATGCAATTTAATAATATTGCAAAACGCTTGACAAAAGATATTTGCTTGTATATAATGAGCATTATCATAAAGTTGCATATTGCAACTAACAGAAAGGAGGTATGCCAAATGACGGAAACAAAAATCAGCATGTCGATTGATGAGGCTTCGGCATATACGGGTATCGGCAGGAACACCATGCGCCAGCTCATAGAGTGGCACAAGCTTCCTGTCCTTCGTATCGGGCGAAAGATTGTGGTCCGCAGGGATGCACTGGAAAGATTTGTTGCTTTAAATGAAGGCAGGAATCTCAGAAACCGTTCTGAAGTCAGAACGATAGAATGAAAAAAGGAGTGACTTTTTATAGCCACTCCCTTTGGTAATCAGACCGAAGTCGTGATATACCTACACGCAAATAGATTGTATCACAGGCACATCTGATTATCAATATTTTCTTTCTTATCTGTTTATCCCGAATGTAAATGATCGTAAAGCGTTATTAAGGAAACCTGCTTTTCTTATGCGTATTAAAGTCGGCTCAAAAACAGATGAAAAGAAAATATTTTTTGTATCTGATAATTTTTTTAATAATGAAAGGCAGGTAATAAGTATGGCGAGTAAGAGAACAATAGATGAACGCATACAGGAAAAAGATAACATGATGCAGCAGCTTCTCACAAAGGCAAAACAATACGAGGCACAGATCAGGCAGTTGGAAAAGCGAAAAAAGGAAGAAGAACGCAAAGCAAGAACACACAGACTTATAACAATAGGTGGAGCTGTCAGTGCAGTGCTTGGAAGGGACTTTGTTGAGGGTGATGATATGCGTCTTATGAACTTTCTGAAACAGCAGGAACGAAATGGTAATTACTTCAGCAAGGCTATGAACAAAGGAGCGCCGGATACGGCGAAAAATGATAAAGAGCCTGATGCTGAAGAAGGAAAAAGTACTTATGAAAATGCAGATACTGATGAAGCGGATGAGGATACTGAGGGTGATACATGAGATGCGTGGGAGTGACTTTGTCATTCCCTTCACATCGGGAAGGGCGCACTTATATATGGGCGGAGCCCATATAATACCACTCCGCTTTGCTACGTTAGTGCGCTCTCCGAGGGGCGTGGCGTTGCCCCTGCACCCCAGTCCTATGCGGACAGCACTCTTACGCAGAGGACGGTCTTATGCAGACAGCACAAAAGGGCTTTGCCCTCTTGACACCCACCCGAAGTAAATAAGCGGAAGAAAAATATACCAAAGACTACGTCGGCTTTGGCTATATATTTCTTCCACTCATTCACTTCTATGCTCAACGGACTTTGTCCACGCCGCAGGTGGCTTCCTACCGGGTTTCACTTGGATGGAGTTAAGACTGCTGCCTTAACAATCCGCATAGTATCCCAATATGTATAACCAAGCGAGGTGATGATAATGGCTATCTACCACTGCTCCATAAAGCTGATCGGACGGTCAGGCGGAAGGTCAGCGGTTGCATCTGCCGCATATCGTTCAGGAGAAAAACTGCTGAATGAGGAAACAGGAATCTTACATGATTTCACCCGAAAAAGTGGAGTTGTGATGTCTGAGATTCTGCTTCCGGTAAATGCTCCCGACAGATTCCATGACCGTCAGACTTTATGGAATGAAGTACAAAAAGTTGAAAAGCGTTCTGATGCACAGCTTGCAAGGGAAGTAGAGGTTGCCCTGCCGAACGAGCTTACAAATGCGCAGCAGATAGAATGTGTCCGCAGCTATATCAAAGATAATTTCACATCAAAAGGAATGATTGCAGACTGGGCTTTACATGATAAAGGAGACGGTAACCCGCATGCACATATCATGTTATCCGTGAGGGAGATTGATGAAAATGAGAAATGGACTTCCAAGCAGAAATCCGTTTTTGCAAATGCAAGAGACGATAAAGGACGACCTGTATATAATCCGTCACTCCCATCATATGATCTGAAGGACAAAGAGAACACTTCTCAGTACCGCATCCCTGTTCTTGATGAAAATGGAAATCAGAAGACAAGAGAACGTAAAGGGAAAGGAACGGAATATCTTTGGGAAAGGATATCCATTCCTGCTAATGACTGGAATGACCATTCCAAAGCAGAGGAATGGAGAAAGTCATGGGCGGAGCATTGTAACCATTATCTTGTACCTGACAAACAGATAGATCACCGTTCTTACGAGAGGCAGGGGCTTGATATAGAGCCGACCATTCATGAGGGTGTAACAGCAAGACAGATGGAACATCGTGGGGATATCTCTGTCAGATGTGGAATTAACAGAGAGATAAAACAACGCAATCTACTCCGTCAGAAAATAAAACAGACTTTTGCGGAAATCACATCATTTATAGTAAGGAAAGCGAGGGAGATTTATGCAAGATATACAGACGTTGACAGACATTTTGGAAATGCTGAAAAAGCAGGAAGAGATGGTGGAGACATTGGAAAAACAGCAGGACGAAATCGAATCACTGATGAGACAGATTTCTCAGATGAAGGAAGAACTGGACGAATCCATGAACTTGAACGAGAGCTTAGCGGCAGAAAACCGTCAGTTGTCAAAGCTTTTGACATCATCAAAGTCACAGATTCAAAGATTGCAGACACAGATAGACAGCTTGAAGAGCTTGCAAGAAAGATAAACAGGAAGGAGCGTGATAACGATGAACGGTTACGGAAACTCAAAGAACGACGAAGAGCTTATTCTGATGATGGAACAGATGCAGGACGAACTGGAAGATATGAGAGCCGAACTGATACAAAAGAACGAGATGATAGCGGACTTGCAGAGGCGGCTTCAGACATCAGTACCTTCCTCAGCAGTATTAATCTTAAAGAACAAGATTCAAGAGCAGTCAGACGAGATAGTGAACTTGAACGGGACAATCAGCTCACAGAACGAATGGATCGGGAAAATGAGCGAGAGCGACTTGATCGTGAAAGACAACGAGAGGCTGAAAGAAGAAAACAGAGAGCTCATAAGGCAAAAGGAATTGAGCGTTAAAAATGCTGAAAGACGGATAGCTTCTGTCAAAAATGAATATGCAGATGCGATACAAAGTGCAAATGAACGGGAACAGTCAGCAAAGGAGAAACAGGATTACTACAATAATCTCATATCCGGCGAGAACAAAAAGATTAATCAGTTAGCCGAAAAAAAGATATCCAATAAGATATCAGCGCTTAACAAATCATATAAGCATTCGGCAGATGCAAATAAAGCTTTCTGGGGTATGATGGCGTGTTATTCCGTCATATCAACTTTACTGCTTGCACTTAAAGACAAACCATTTGTAGGTGACTTTTTGGATTTTCTTTTGTGGATAGAAAATGGTATCACGGAATATGTAAATGGTTTTTCCGGTGGCACAGGTAATGTGATAACGATGCTCATAGGAACAGTCTTCTGTTTGGGATTGATGGTTGTCACATTTTATCTGTACATAAGATTTATCAGAGAAAATGAAGTTAACATATGTGATGGTATTACTTCTTTTTATTTGTATCTTTCACTTGCTATAATCATGTTTTCGGGAGAAATAATCAAAGAATTCACTAATATCAATCTGATTGGGTTGTATATGCTACTCTTAGTAATGTATTTTCTTGTAAGACCGGTCATTCAGATGAAAGACAAAGAGGAAAGAAATAATCTTGTTGTAAATGTTGTGGCAGCAGTTCTCATTGTTGCAATAATAATGTTGGGACTTCGGAGTTGTTCCAAAGAGCTTGCAAATCTAAGATAATAAATTTATAAGAGGAATATGAAAATATGTATGTGTCAACACATAGTTGGCACATATATTTTTATACATAATAGTGGAAATTTTTGTGCATATGTGATAAAATGACAGTGGTTTTTTAAAAACATTTGGATAATGTGTTGCTCTTTTGTTGTGCTATGAGTGATATAGTGATATGAGAATTATGGGAATTCTTTGGGGAATACTATAATCTTCTGACGGAAAATACCGAGATAACATATATGGTTATTGCTATAAGACGCATAATAATGAGACTGTCCACTATATAGGGTACACCGGGGCAGAAGAAATGCTATTAAAGCACTATTTAGAAGGGATTTAGTTGACTATGGGTAATAATGTATTAAAATCATTATACATACATACATACATAGGGCGCTTTCTGTCCTTTTATCAGTATGCGGAAAATTAAAGCATCCGATGATGACTCACGGTACAGTACCGTAGGTTATTGTCGGATGTTTTTATTTTATAAATTTTTTTGATTTTTCATTTCTGGTAATTAGCAGACCGGAATGAATGATGTAAACTAAAAATATTATAGACGAGGAGAGTGATGCAAGTATGAATCAAAAAAAGAAAATAAGCAGAAAGGTAATAAGCTATGTACTGGCACTGGCGATGGTCATCGGGCTGTTGCCGGGGATGGGCTTGACAGCACATGCAGAGTCTACAGAGGAACTGCTCACCACCATTACGGCAACTGGCAAAGAACAGGCAAGCTATAGCACAGCGGGCGTGGCTACAGTTTCGTTCAGTTATACAGCAAAGGGCAGCTCAAATTACTATAACAAAGGCACGACAAACTGGGGCTGGTGGGGATACGGCTGGATTGCAACTGTTACCCCTGCTGATGGATATACCATCACCAAATGTATATTCTATGACGATGCCAATCGTACTGCTACAGACAGTTCGTCTCCCTTTGTAGTTGAAACCACGGAGGAAGATAAGACGCCACAAGTAAATGGTACGCCCATTTTGGCACACCAGTCTAAAGGTATTACGAAAATTGATGTTTATGGATATGCTACGCCTTCACATTCTCATAACTTTACCTATACAGCTAGTGGTGCAACCATCACAGCAACCTGTGAAGACGGATGTCCGGACGGTTATAATACTAATGGAATAGCTGTTACACTCAGTGCACCTAATAATTTCAGCTATGATGGAAATGCAAAAGAAGCTGTAATAAGTGGTTATCCGGAGACTACTCCGGAAGGCCTTGCACTTGCACCTACAGGAGTTACATATTTTAAATCTGCAGGTAAGGATAGTACAACACCGGATGGAAATGCACTTGCGGGTGCTCCATCGGATTGTGGAAATTATGTTGCACAGATGACATGGGGTGAAAAGACTGCAAGTGTAGCATTCAGTATTATACCGGGCACTATCAGTGCATCAGCAGATGATGTGACTTTAGACTATGACGGAACATCACATGGAATCAGTGTAAATGTTACTAATCCTGCAAGTGGTTATACAATCAAGTATGGAGAAACATCAGATGGCTGTACACTTGATTCAAGCCCTGCAATAACAAATGTAAAGGATAGCCCCAAGACAGTATATTATAAGGTTACAGCGCCTAACTATAATGATATAACCGGATCTGCCAAGATTTCTATAAATAAGGCAGATCAGACAGCTCCTTCTGCTCCGACAAAGGAAAGTGCAACAGGAACAAGCGTAACACTTGCTGAGGTTGAAGGCTGTGAATATAAAATGAATGAAGGAAACTGGCAGGAAAGTCCTACATTTACAGGACTTGAAGCTGGCACTTCTTATACATTCTGTCAAAGACTTAAAGGTGACGATAATCATAACCCTTCAGATAGTAGCTCTGGCATAGATATAAGTACCCTGGGTGCCATCAGTGCAAAAGTAACCTTTAAGGTAGTGAACGGAAAATGGAATGAGGGCGAAGGCGATGCTGCAACAGCAGACAAGACTGTGACCCTGACGGGCTATGAGGGCGACACGCTGAAGCTGACGGCAGACCAGATTCCGACGGTCGGCACGAAGCCGAACAACACCTACAAGGCCGGAAGCTGGGATGTGACGCCGAGCACGGACACAGCAATTACGGAGGCAACCACCTACACGTATACTTATGTAGCAAAGGAAGCATCCCTTGTAACCAAAGCACCTGAAGCGAAGACACTGACCTATAACGGACAGGCGCAGGAACTTGTGACAGCAGGAACGGCCACAGGCGGTGAGATGCAGTATGCCCTCGGCAACGCAACCGAAGCCACTGGACATTATACCACATCCATTCCTACAGAAACCAACGCGGGAACCTACTATGTTTGGTACAAGGTTATAGGAGATGCTAATCATAATGATAGTGAAGACGATTTTGTTGAAGCAAAGATTAATCCTGTGGATAAGACAGATCTGAACAATGCAATTAAAGAAGCAGAGGCATATTATAATACTATTAAAGTTAATTCAGATTACAGCGAACAGAAGGAAGCTCTAGGTAGTGCCATATCAACTGCTAAATTGCTGGCAGGGAATGATAATGTTACAGCTGCGGAGGTGTCAGAAGGAATAACAGCTGTTAATTCAGCGAAGGCCACGGCCGAGACTGCTGTAGAAGGTATTATTGAATCCAACAAAGAAGCATTTACTGCAGAGAAGGCAACACAGAAAAATAATGCAGATGCTCTTGCAAAAGATGGAGACAGTGATGCTAGCAGGAAACTTATAGAAGATGCCAAGAAAGCTATTGATGCAATTGATTTTGATAATACTAAGACGCTTGATGATAATAAGGCGGCACTTGCTGATATTATTACAAAGCTTACAGATAATCTGACAACTCAGAGAGCAGCAGACAAACTTGCAGCGGATAAGGCTGCGTTTGAAGTAGAAAAGACTACTAAACAGAAAGCGGCAGATGCCCTGTCAGAAGAATTAGACAGTGATGCAAGTAAAAAACTGATAACAGATGCTAAAGCAGCCATAGAAGCACTTACCTATGATGAGACCAAATCGCTTGACGAGAATAAAGCAGCGATAGAGGCTGTCATTACAAGTCTTAAAACAGACTTAGGAACCCAGAGGGCAGAAGATCTTGCAACAAATAAAGAGGCCTTCGGAGCGGACAAAGAAACCCAGAAGAAAGCTGCAGATGCTCTTGCGGCAGACGGAGACAGCGATGCAAGTAAGAGGCTGATTGAGGATGCCAAGAAAGCTATTGATGAGCCTGCATATGATGAAACTAAATCACTTGACGAGAATAAAGCAGCACTTGCGGCAATCGTTTCAAAGCTAAAGGAAGACCTGACTACTCAAAGAGCAGCAGATAAGAAAGAAGCAGATGATACCGCAGCCGCTAAGAAGGTAACAGATGCAATCAATGCCCTTCCTGCAAAAGAAGATGTTACATCATCAGATAAAGAGGCGGTTGAAGCAGCAAGAGCAGCCTATAATGCCCTTACAGCATCTCAGAAAGACAAGATTGATACAGTTACGCTTAAGAAGCTCACAGACGCTGAGGAAGCACTTGTGGCTTTGGGAGAGCTTGATAAAAATGTGGTAGCATTTAATAGCGAAAAGAACGTACAGAAGGCAGAAGCAGTTAAACTTGCAAAGGAAGATGACAGTGATGCAGTCAGGAAGTTAATAGCAGATGCCAGAGAAGCCATAGATGCACTTGCTTACGATAAGAATAAGAGTCTTGATGAGAACAAGGCGGCAGCCGATGCGGTCAAGACCAAGATAAATGCACTCAAGGCGGCAGATAAGATAACAACAGCAGATAAGGCAGCAATCGAGGCAGCAAGAAAGGCATATGATGCATTATCCGCAGACCAGAAGAAGCTGGTAGATGCAGCTACACTTAAGAAACTGACAGATACAGAAAAGGCACTTACCACAGCAGAGGCAAATGATAAAGTAGCCAAAGAGCTTGAGGCAGCTAAGCAGGAAGCTCAGGCAGCCATGAATGAGCAGGTAACAGTAACCCAGAAGGGCAATAAGTTCACTGTTAAGTGGAAGAAAGCATCTTCTGCAGATGGCTACTATGTATATGCGCAGTACTGTGGCAAGAAGGCAACTAAGCCTGTAAAGACAATCAAGAAGAATAGTACAACCAAGACTACAATAACCAAGATAGACGGCAAGAAGATCAATCAAAAGAAGAACTTCCGTGTATATGTAGCACCTTACAAGATTGTTGACGGCAAAAAGGTTACTCTTGGAAAGAGTATGACTGCACACCTTGTAGGCTCTAAGAATACAAAATACAGTAATGTTAAGAAGCTTACCCTTACAAAGAGCAAGTACACCGTTAAGGTCGGAAAGACTGCTAAGATTAAGGCTAAGGTAACTCTTGTCAATAAGAACAAGAAGCATATTCCTAAATCACACGGTGCTAAGTTCCGCTACAAGTCATCAGATACAAGTATCGCAAATGTTGACAAGAACGGTAAGATAAAGGGTATTAAGAAAGGTACATGTACTATTTATGTATATTCAATAAATGGTCTTATGAAGAAAGCAAAAGTTACGGTTAAGTGATAACGAAAACCTTTGTTTCATAAAATTTTTACTCTAAGGATTCGTCGGCATTCGAGAGGATGTCGGCGAATCTGTTTTTTTCTGCTTTTTTGTTTCAAAATATTAAAAAACAATGTCTTGACATTAAGTGAGAAAATGAATATGAGTGAACTAATTTGAGCATATCTTAGTTTCCAATCATCTGATTGTATTTTGTTATTTGATGTTATCGTATTTTCTTTCCCTTGTTTTTTCCCTTGCGAGAGTTCGGAAAAGACCTTGAACGGATATAATATGATGTGGTATGAAACGGTGGGTTGTTGTCAATAAATGTAGTGTTTTCAAGGGTTGTAGCGATATTTTATAACACATTGTAACCGTTAAAAATATCTGTTGCATAGAGCGCAGTAAACGGGGCGTCAGCGACGCCCCGTCAATGTATGTGGACGGTCTAACCGGTTTACGCTAAGATGATTTTCTCATA